>Ga0207416_1000123_pt1 | contig 143824 bp, 146 predicted proteins | sample PaiPotPPM11metaG_FD_184107 | JGI IMG/M metagenome (GOLD analysis project Ga0207416, IMG submission 184107) | Iron sulfur acid spring bacterial and archeal communities from Banff, Canada, to study Microbial Dark Matter (Phase II) - Paint Pots PPM... ...
CGCTGCGCCGTCCATCGATCGAATTTCTCGGGCTCGGGGTGAGGAGTTGACTTGTCCTTCGACATAGATCACCTTCCTAGCGATGCTTTCGCTTATCGGGTGTCTAGCTCCGGCGGGGGTCACTCCACAGTAGCCGTCCTTGCTAGCTGTTACGATGTAATCGCCTGGTAGCACGGCCAAAAACGTGAAGCGGCCGGTATTGTCCGTCGTACGGATCGACATTGGGCTCTCAGAAGACTGAAGGAAGACACGTGTCCCTCTGAGCGGACGGTTATTTATATCGTGAACGTAGCCCCGAACAACGCCGCTGACATCGTCACCGCTTGCACGAAACGGAGCAACAATCGCATACAGGAAGAGCAGCAGAACTAACAGTCGTGCCACGCGCACTTTACAAGCGCGCTCCTTGCAACGCGGAGCCACACGCGCACTCGCGTTTTTTCGGCGTGCGTTCGATCATCGTGTGGATGACCTCTCTCACGCGCTCATTATTCGCTTGGAAGACCGCAATGACTCCTTCATGGGTGACCGGTTCGATGCCGGATTGCCCCTCGAGCCCAACGTCGTAATCGGTGATGAGGGAGATGTTGACGTAACACATCTCGAGCTCCCGCGCAAGATATGCCTCCGGATACTGGGTCATATTGATAACTTCCCAGCCGTGAGATGAGTACCAGCGGCTTTCTGCAATCGTTGAAAACCGCGGACCCTGGATTGTCACGACGGTGCCGCGCTCATGGCACGAAACACCGGCGTCCTTGATTACTTTAATTGCGAGTGGCCGCAGTTGCGTGCAGTACGGGTGCGCAAATGAAACGTGCGTGGTCACTGGCCCGTCGTAGAATGTGTCCTTTCTAGCATTGGTACGGTCAACGAGCTGGTCGCAAACAACGAAATCGCCTGGTTTCACACCGGCTTTCAGGGACCCGGCGGCGCACGGACCGATAATGCGCGTCACTCCCAATTCCTTCATTGCCCAAAGATTCGCACGGTAGTTAATAACATGTGGCGGCAGGCTGTGTGTGCGGCCGTGACGCGGAACGAAGGCAACGCTGCGTCCAGCAATCTCTCCGACTGCAAACGTGTCGCTTGGCGATCCATACGGTGTTTCAACCTTGACGTCGCGCTGGTTCTCAAGTAATGAATAAAAACCTGAGCCTCCAAACACGCCAATCTCGCATTGTTCTTTCACGGTTGTAACTCCAATGATGAACGGACCTAAAGGTCCGTTGCTACAAGGTCGGGCGGTCGACACAAGGTCGACCGCTATAATGAACTTATTTTAGCTCTCTTTGAAGTCGCTCGGCTTGAGATTTTCGATGTACTTGCGGAAGCGCTGCATTTCTTCTTCCTCAGTCTTCTTGTCGTAGACTGATTCCTCCAGCGCAATCTTATCGGTGACAAAGATCGGCGCATTGGCGCGCAGGGCAAGGGCGATGCAGTCGCTTGGCCGGGCGTCAATCTCTTGATCCTCACCGCCAGCTTCCACGACAAGCTTCGCATAAAAGGTGCTATCTTTGATGTCGTGGATGATAATTTTGGTTAGCTTGGCGTTCAGGTTGTCCAAGATCGACTTCATCAGATCGTGAGAAAGTGGACGAGGGACGCTTTGTGACTCGAGCGCGAGCATGATGGCGGTCGCTTCGAACGGCCCAATGAGAATGGGCAGGTACCGCTTGCCTTCGAGATCCTTGAGGATGACCACAGGATCGTGCGTCAGCAGGTCGATGCCGAGCTTGTCCACTTTCATTTGCCGCATTCAGCTACTGCCTCATAAGGGGAATTGTCGCAAGGCCTTCGCTTCAAAAAATTGGGGTTCCTATGTCGCGTGCTCACACACGAGAGGAGCGCTGTGATATGGGGTGAAAGCGGCGACAGTGGAAGTCGTCAAGGATCTCTTAGGCGCGCAATGGGTTCAGTCGCTTATCACGATCGTCATTGCTTTCTTGCTGTGGCGGTTGAGCATTGCCGGGATCACCAAATTCTATGCGCGGCGCTTCGTTAGCCGCTTTATACCGCGCGTTCCGACCTATGCGAGCATCACAAAATCGATCGTCGGCGCTCTCATCTGGGTCGCCGCCATCATCGAATTGCTTCACATATGGAAAGCCGACGTCACACCTGCATTATGGTCGGCCGGACTGTTCAGCGTTGTCATTGCCATTGGTGCGCAGGCGACCGTGCGCGATCTCCTTACGGGCGCATTTTTTCTCTTTGAAGACGCCTTCGATGTCGGTGACGGCGTGGAATTGACCACGACCAACGGCGTGGTGACCGGCATCGTCGAAGCGGTGAACCTCCGGGAAACCCGCATCGTCGACATGCGGGGATACCTTGTCTCGATTCCCAACGGCAGCATTGTGTTTGTTGCCAATACCACACGTCTCCCAGCCCGACACGCCATGCGTGTTACGCTGCCCCTGCGTTCCGACGTCAGCTCGCTCCGTCAGCGCGTCACAGAGATCGTCAACGAGTCTGTTAAATCATCCAACTTCGGTATTGGTGCTGCCGCCGTACGGCTTGAGGATATCACCCCAGACAGCGCGTCGTTCAGCATTGATTTTCAGGTGCCGCGTCAGCACGCAATCGAAGCGGAGTCAACGCTGCGCGAACGCATCGTCGCGAAGCTGCAAGCCGATGGCTTACTGCCAGGCGGTCAAAAGGATCAAAACTAACTTTGGCGCTCGCTTGCGGCATCGTTGGTCTGCCCAACGTCGGTAAGTCAACGCTCTTCAATGCGATGACGCGCAGCAGCGTCGTCGCTGAGAATTACCCATTCGCTACTATCGATCCAAACGTTGGCGTCGTCGCGGTACCCGATCCACGGCTTGACGTCCTTGCCGACATCTTTAGCAGTAAGCAGATTGTGCCTGCAACGGTCAACTTTATCGACATAGCCGGCCTTGTTCGCGGCGCATCACAAGGGGAAGGATTGGGCAATGCTTTTCTCTCCCACATCCGCGAAGTCGACGCCGTTGCGATGGTTGTCCGTTGCTTCCACGATCACAATGTCGTACACGTCGAGGGTGGGCCGGATCCGCTGCGCGACGTCGAGATTCTCACGACGGAACTCGCGCTTGCTGATCTTGCGACCGTTGAACGTCGCCTCGAAAAATCACGAACGCGTGCTAAGGCCGAGCCCAAACTTATGGAAGAAGTTGTAGCACTAGAACGAATTGCCGCTACGTTAAGCGAAGGCAAAGCCGCGCGCATCTTCGGCGCCGATTCACGCGAAGCTGTGCTTGCAAAGGAACTGTCTCTGCTCACCGCAAAGCCGCTGCTCTACGTCGCGAACGTCGACGAGTCTGCCACGACTGCATCAGCGAGCGATGTCGATCTACTCCAAGAACGCGCACGCGCGGAAGGTGCGGAAGTCGTCGCACTTAGCGCAAAACTTGAAGCAGAGCTTTCCGCCTTGTCGCCATCTGATGCAGAAGCGTTCGCGCGCGAGCTTGGGATGAAGTCGCGTGGGCTTGACCGGCTGATCGTCGCCGCCTATCGTCTTCTGCGGCTGATAACGTTTTTAACGGCGGGGGAAAAAGAGACGCGCGCTTGGACCATCACAAAGGGAACGAAGGCGCCGGAAGCAGCTGGGAAAATTCATAGCGACATCGAGCGCGGTTTTATTCGCGCCGAAATCGCAAATTTTGCGGATCTGGAGCGCCTGCGCAGCCTCAACGCGGTTAAGGACGCCGGGCTGCTGCGCAGCGAGGGTCGCGATTACGTGATGCAGGAAAGCGATGTCGTCAACTTCCGCTTCAATGTGTGATTGGGGAGAACCAACATGACTACCGCCCCCGGAAACGGCCCGACGGGTACGGCCTCGGCCAATCCGCATAAAACGTCGCACATCTCAATTTTCGGCGAAGCGATCGAGTACTTCAACGAAGCGGCCGCTAACCTCGACCTCGATCCGAACATAAAGCGCATCCTAACGCACCCGTCGCGTCAGGTGATCATTTCTATTCCCTTCCAGCGCGACAACGGCGAGTTCGAAGTCTACACCGGCTATCGCGTTCAATACAGCTTTGCGCGTGGTCCAGCCAAAGGCGGCGTGCGCTACCATCCTGATGTGACGCTCGATGAAGTGACCGCACTCGCATTTTGGATGACCTGGAAGTGCGCCGTCGTCGACTTGCCGTTTGGCGGCGGCAAGGGCGGCGTCACCTGCGATCCACGGATTCTTTCCAATGGTGAATTGGAGCGACTGACCCGCCGCTACGCGGCCGAAATCATCGAGGTCATCGGTCCAGACAAAGATGTTCCCGCGCCCGACGTCGGTACCACGCCGCAAACGATGGCGTGGATCATGGACACCGTGTCAATGCACAACCGCGGCTATACGCCCGGTGTTGTCACGGGCAAACCACTCAACGTCGGTGGTTCGCGCGGCCGTGTCGAGGCAACAGGCCGTGGGGTGACAATCGTAATCGAAGCTGCGCTCGAGAAGATGGGCAAATCAATTGAGGGCCAACGCGTCGTCGTTCAAGGTTTCGGGAACGTCGGATCCGTCTCGGCCCGGCTCTTGCGCGAACGCGGTGCAATCATTGTCGGTCTCAGCGATCAGTACACCGGCATTTGCGATAAGACGGGCATCGACGTGGAAGCGGTGTGGGCGCACATTCAGTCTCCGAAGAACCCGCGGCGCTCGCTTGAAGGTTTCCCCGGCGTTGAGAATGTGAGTAACTCCGACTTGCTCGAGCTGCCCTGCGACATTTTAGTGCCAGCCGCCATTGAGAATCAGTTGACAGCGGACAACGCACGCAAGATCAAGGCGCGTATCATCGTTGAAGCTGCAAACGGCCCAACGACGCCGGCCGCAGATGGGCTGTTCGCGCAGGCCGGCGTTACGGTCATTCCCGACATCCTGGCCAATGCCGGCGGCGTGACTGTGTCCTATTTCGAATGGGCGCAAGACCGCATTGGCTTTTTTTGGAAAGAGCGCGAGGTCAACGAACGTTTGGCGGACGTGATGCGCGAAAACTTCGATGCGGTGTGGGATCTCGCGCAGAACCATAAGGTCACGCTGCGTACGGCGGCGTACATGCTGGCGATCCGGCGTGTCGTCGACAGTCTGATGACGCGCGGCATCTACGCCTAGCGCTTTACACCGTAGGTTTGTTCCAAGTAGGGGATGATGACGTCGTCATCATCCAAGACTGTGTCGCCATCCACCAGCACCGGCACGCTGGATTGACCGGAGATGCGCATCACGTCCTTCCGCTCACTGTGGCGGATGGGAACTTCGACAACATCGTAGTCGAGCCCAAGCTCGTCGAGTTTCTTGCGGACGCGCTGGCAGTACCAGCACCACTCGGCGTTGTAGAGCGTCATTGGTCGCTTTATGGGCTGTGCTTGAACCGCTGTCATCGCGCGCACTACTGCGGCGCCAGGGCGCGCACGCCCTGGTGAGGAAACGGTGAATATCATGGCGTCTGACACTCTGGATCGCAAGCTCGTTTCCGCAAAGATCGACGAGTACGTTCGCCCAGCCACATTTCCTGTGGCGGTAAAATTCTTGCGTAAAGGAGAGCCGGCGCCAGAGAAAGCTCGCCGCCCGCTCGCCGACATGCAGCGCCACGTCACCGTCTGCCAGGGATGGGCGATTGCCCGCCGCTATGGCTGGACGACCGTGCTGCGAGCGGAGGACATGAAGTGCCCGCTCGGCGCGCTCGTCGCCGGCTTTGCCATCCCTAATAAATTTTATGAGGAAGGGAATCTGTGTGCCGGCATGTACACGGAAAGCGCAGCGGCAGGTGCGCGCACAGAGGCAGCAACCGAGAAGTTTGCCCCTGGAGAGATTGACGGTATCGTGTTCGGGCCACTCGCACGGGTCGATTTTGATCCAGCAATTCTCATTATCTATGGCAACGCGGCGCAAGTCATGCGCTTGGTTGCTGCTGCCTTGTACAAGCGCGGCGGGAGGATTCAGTCATCATTTGCGGCGCGGATGGACTGTTCGGATCACCTCGTTGTGCCATTGCGAACGGACGAACCACATGTCATCTTGCCCTGTAACGGTGATCGCATTTTTGCCGGTGCGCAAGACGAAGAGATGGCATATACGACGCCCTGGAGCAAGGTTGGCGACCTGATCGAGGGCTTGGAGGGCACGCAGAAAGGGGGTGTCCGCTACCCGATCCCCTCTTTCTTGACTTATGAACCTGGGATGCCGAAGAAATATGAAGAGTTACTGACCATGCAGAATGACGAAAGGGCGAAGGCAGAGTAATAGCTGCGTCGAAACCCGTCAGACGCAGGGAAGCTGAGGTGCGCGCATGCGCAAGCGAATCCGATACCTAGCGCTCGCTGGATTTCTCGCTTTCATCGCTATATCGGCGGTGCTGCACTTCACCATGGGCTCGGCAATCGCAACCTACTTCCCGACGTGGCGCTACGCGACGCCGCCAGACCAAGCAATCTCAATCATCTCATTGTCTCGCAACGTACGCGAACGACACGAGCCGCCGACGCCCGAACCCACCTCGCCCCCGAAAATCGTGCAACGCACGTCAACGCGCATCGTTCCGTTAAAATTCCGCGAGATTAGCCGCTCCGACGCATCACAGATCGGATCGATTCGCACGCCTGCGCGGAGGAAGTCAAATCTCTTTATTGTCGGACCAAGGCGGCCGAAGCCGGGAACAGCGGAAGGGCCCGCTGCAAGCAACGCGGTCGAACCGACACCCTCGCCAGGAGCGGCCGCAGCGAGACTCGACACAGGCGGGCGCAGCGAAGAGCTGATCGCGAGCGTGTGGGGCGACGACAATCCCCCGCGCGTGCTACATGCAGAGCAAGTCTCCATAGCGTCGCCGCCACCCAAGCCCGTTCGCATCGCGGTCGAGGTTGGGCCCGATGGCAATGTGATCACCGCGCGTGTGATCCAATCGTCCGGCGATCAGAACCTCGACGACCTCGCCCTTGATGCCGCACGCAAGACGGTCTTCGCGCCCGCAACGCTCAACGGTCTACCGGTCCACGGCAGCATCGTCCTCGAATATCCGGCCACCACCGGGAGCACGTGATCGCCCATTCCCCGCCCGCGAGACTCGACGCAAAAGCGCGCATAGTCGCGCGCGCTCGTGAGATTGGTTTTGATCTCGTTGGGATCGCCGATGCTGCTCCCTTTGTCGATGTCGAAGCAGTTTTCAAGCAACGCCGCGATAACGGCTATCTCGAGCGCTGGAATTACAGCGACACGATCATCGAAGCCAACTGCCGGCCTTCAAGCGTACTTGCGAATGCGCAGTCCATCATTTGCACTGCCACATCGTACTACGCCGATGTCGAACCGCACGATCCGCAGGCTCCCGGCCTCCGTGGAGCGATATCAAATTACTCTTGGGGCGTGGACTACCACAAGGTTGTGCGACCAAGGCTCGACGAGCTGGCCCGTTTTATCAAGCGCGAATTTCCGGGCACGCAATGCTTGGCATGCGTCGACACAGGACCACTTGTCGATCGAGCCGCTGCGGTGCGCGCAGGCATCGGGTGGTTCGGCAAGAGCGCGAATCTGCTTACGAGGGAGTTTGGCTCTTATGTGTTCCTTGCCGAGCTGATCACGACGCTCAAGCTCGAAGCGGATAAGCCCCTTGAGGCGAACTGCGGCCGGTGCGTCGATTGCATCGTGCATTGCCCCACCGGAGCAATATTGTCGAATGGAGCCATTGACGCGCGCCGCTGCATTTCCGATCTCACGCAAGCCAAAGGACCAATACCGCGTGAACTGCGCAAGGTGGTTGGCAACAGGCTATGGGGCTGCGATTCGTGCCAAACGATCTGCCCGGTCAACGAGCGGAAGGCTGCGGAGCGCCACCAGGAATTTCGCCCACTGCCGCACATCGGCACCTCGATGGATCTCCCGTCCGTCTTACTGATGACCAAAGCGCAGTTCAAACGCTGGTTCGGACCGACCGCCATGGCGTGGCGAGGCAAAGCAGTGCTGCAGCGCAATGCCGCAGTGGCGCTCGGCAACTCGCGCGACAAGCGGGCAATACCGCATCTCATCGCTGCGCTGCGAGATCGCAATGCGCTTGTACGAGGTCACACGGCGTGGGCTCTTGGGGAACTTGGTGGCCAAGACGCACGGCGAGCGCTCGAGGACCTGCTTGCATCCGAGTCCGATCCCTTCGTGCGTGATGAAACGCAGCAGGCCCTCAAGCGCTTCGAAGAAGAACTAGTGGCAGCGCGGAGGACGGCCTGATGAACCTCGGGACAAATAAATTACCTTCTGTGGGCAAGCCTGCTTTGCGATCAAAACGCAGAGCGGCAAACACTGGATCATCGACCCTTGGCTCGAGCAAAATCCAGTCTGTCCAACGCGCCTCAAAAATCCAGCTAAGGTCGACACGCTGCTCATCACCCACCCACACTTCGATCATATCGGCGATGCATTGCGTTTGGCCACCAAGCACGACGCCACTGCAATCGGCATTTTTGAGACCGTCGCCTGGCTCCACAAAAAGGGCGTACAGAACATCGTCGGCTTTAATAAAGGCGGCACGATCGAGCGCGATGGCGTCAAAGTGACCATGACAGACGCGGTGCATAGCTGCGGTATTTCGGATGGCGATGAGATCCTCTATGGGGGTGAAGCATGCGGCTATGTTATTACGCTGGAGAACGGCACGCGCATCTATCACGCGGGTGACACGATGGTCTTCGGCGACATGAAAATCATCGGTGAGCTCTTCAAGCCTGACATCGCGCTCTTGCCCATCGGCGGCTTCTACACCATGGATCCGGCGCAAGGCGCGCATGCGATTCGACTCCTCGGCACAAAGGTAATCGTGCCGATGCATTACGGCACGTTTCCGGTGCTCACCGGAACTCCCGAGCAGCTGCGCGACCACACGAAAGACATCAGCGGGCTTCAGCTTATCGATCTCAGACCGGGCGAGACCCTGACAGGCGAGTTCCAGCGTCTCGTGCCTGCCTAACCTCCCGCCCCAACCGTGGAAGCGACGGGCCCAAGGCCCAACAAACGCTCATGGTTGCTAGTGGTTTTAGCTCTTATCGGCGTCTTGTACTGCGTGCTCGCAACTTGGTACTGGATGCTGTACGTGATCAAACTTGTGCCGCTTATGAATCACTACTTTTCCCTTCGGCTGCTCTTCGGGCCGTTTTGGTTTGCTGTTGTACTCATACCAATCACAATCGTGGTGGCTCTACTTCGTGTTCGGCCGTTCTATGCCGCCCTGACGATTGCCATGTACCTTATCGTGATGTGCATTGCCAACGTTGCAATTGATTGGTGGAGTAATGGATACCTGACTTATGGCCTACTATTAGCCAACGCCATTAACTTTTGGTGGAACTTTTGGCTGCAATTGCCGGTGTGGGCGCTAACGTGGCTTGCCATTACGGCGACGCGAGCGTTACGCGACGGAACGAAACCGGCACAGCCAAACTAATGATTACTCAGACAAAATGGTGGCGGAGCGACCCGTGGACCAATCGCACAGCTTTCTTTACAGTCCTACTGTGGAGTGTGATCTTTGCTTTTTCTGCTTCTTTGCGCTCTTGCCAGCCGCAGTGTTAGCTGGTCTGACCATTCTTACAGACAAGCTGCGCAACGTTGCCGTCGCCAATGTTACTTACCGAATTGACATTGCTTTGCTGATCGGCGTCGTAATCGGTCTCATCTGGGGATTTTCTGCTGGGGTTCATGGGTTCTTCACCTGTCCAGATTTATGATCAGCAGTGGCTGGCTCGGTCCGTTTAGCTCGCTTTAATCACAATTTTGCCGATGAGCCGGCCGATTGCATCTGCTCGATCCGCGCTGTTACTGAGATGGCGATAGACTTCACGGAGCTTGAAGATCTCGTGGATGTCGTTGCCGTCGAACAGGTCGGCAAGGGCGACGCGATAGCGTTCCTCGACAAGATTTTCTGCGTGCTGCGCCTCGCGCGCACGTTCCCAGGCTTTCGGGGGATCACTCTTTAGACATTTCACCGCGGCGGCAATCGAGCTTGCTGCGTCATCCAGTATGCCGGCAATCGCGCGCATGTGATCGGTACTGGAGACTTTGAAGAGCGAGATCTCCGCGGCCGCGCTGTTGAGATAGTCGATCATATCATCGATAGCCTCACCGAGATTATAGATGTCCTGTCTATCCATGGGCGTGACAAAAGCGTCGCGCAGAGCAGTTGTGAGCGCGCTGAGGCACTCGTCTGCCTGTTGCTCCAGGTCATTGATGTCGTCGGCCAGTGACGGCGTTCCGTCATTGACATAACTCCGAAATGTGCCGGCGGCCTTCGTGAGAATGCCGGCATGTTCGTCCAGCAGCGCGAGAAAACGATCTTCGCGCGCCGTGAGAAAGAGATCAGACAACCACACGATTCATGGCCCTCCATGGAATATAGTACGAAGAACACGCGTTGCGATGACGCCAGTGATCAGTCCAACCGGCGCCGTGAGCAACCACGCGAGGACGAGTTCGCGCGCTACTTGCCAGCGCAGCGCGCGTGGATTATCTGCAGCACCTACCCCTAAGATGGCGCTCGCAGTAGTCTCAGTTGTGCTTAGCGGCGCGCCAACAGCAGATGCGGTCAGTACCGTTGCCGCCGATGCGACCTGAAACGAGAGCGCGTGAAGGGGCCGAATACGAAAGAGCTTCCCGCCCACCGTTTTTGCAATGCGAACGCCGCCAATTGCCATCCCAACGGCAAAGGCCGCAACGGAGACTGCTATGATCCATAGCGGCACTGCGAACGACGCGCCAGGCGCACCGATCATGGTGGCCGCGGCAATGAGACCCATTATTTTCTCAGCATCATTTGCGCCGTAGCCAATCGACTGGAGCGCAATGCTAGCGAATTGCAAGTGCATGAGGCGCATGCCTGTACGCCAGCTGACATTTCGAAATGCCAGAACAGCGAGCGTGTAGACGAAAGCGCCTGCGATGAAACCAACGACAATTGAAGCGATGAGACTGACGCCAACTTTTGCGACGCCGGACCACATCAGCTGATGCAATTGGTGTGTTACAAACAGCGAACCAATCGTCGCGCTCACCAGCGCAACCGAAGCCGATACCGGTATGCGTGCCGCGTACGCCGCCAAGAGCGCGAGAATGCCGCCGGCCATACCGCCTACGAGAGGGAGCGAGCCAACAACGCGATAGTCGACAATGCCGTGGCCTAAAGTTTGCGCGACCGCGGTGCCCGCGATGAGGGGACCCACCAAAGCGCCGAAGGTGATGATGAAGAACGCGGCACGCGGGGGGACTGTTCGGCTGGCGCAGGCTGACGCGAGCAAGTTACCGCCGTCATTGACGCCCGCAATGACGTTGAACGTGATTGCTAGGGCGATTGCGGTAGCGATGCTAGCGTCGTGCGTTCGGGGTCGCCTTTCGGGTGCTAGAGGATGCGCTTGCCAAGTGCCGAGCAGATCAGCTCGTTTGCGAGCCGAGCAGTCATGTTGTGTTCGTCGAGCAGAGGATTGACCTCAGAGAGTTCGAGAGAGTGCGCCACACCGCTCTGCGCGATAAGCTCCATGGCGAGGTGGGCCTCCCGGTAGGTGATGCCACCGGGCACAGGCGTCCCCGTGCCTGGCGCGAGCGACGGGTCGAGGCTATCGATGTCAAAACTGATGTGGACGCTGCCCGGACCTTGTCCTGAGATCCTAATCGCCTGCTCCATTACCTCTCCCATCCCAAGCTGATCAATGTCGCTCATGGTGAAGCACGCAATATTATGATCGCGGATCATGCTCGCCTCAGCCCTATCGACCTCGCGCAGGGCAATAAAAACGACATGCTTGGGGTCCGCTGACGGCGTTGGGAACTCTGGCGCCGGAAAAAGTTCACTCATGGCGCCTAGGGAGGCTGCCATGGACATGCCGTGGAGATTGCCCGACGGGCTATTTTGCGGCGTGTTGAGATCGGGATGCGCATCGATCCAAATAACACCTTGCGGACCTTTCACACGAGCGATGCCGGCGATAACCCCGATGGCCATGGAGTGGTCGCCCCCGAGTACAATCGGGAAGGCATCTTCACGCATGGTGCGCTCAACGGCATCAGCTATCGCGCGGCTGGCGCTGAGGATGGGCTGGACGTTCTTGGGATGACCTGGACCTCCCGAGCCATCGTCTGTCGCGGCGGGAACCTCGATATCCCCGAAGTCGTCAACGGTGTAGCCGAGTGCCTGCACTTGTTGGGCAATGCCGGCGGTGCGAAGGACCTGGGGGCCAAGTCGCGCACCACGGCGGCTAGCGCCGAGCTCGAGAGGGACTCCGATCAGTGTTGCAGTGCGCGTAACCCTTACTCCGAAAAAGAATAAGCGCCATTGTTTATGGCGGCGAACCTCGTTTCGGCGGCCCCGTAATCTGGCCCTGTTGCGGGCACTCTGAAGGCCATCATACCCTCAAAAACCTCTCCGTGTGACCGGCATTGACCTTCGCAGATCTACGAGGGTCACTTTTCGGGTCGACTTCCTAAGGACTGTTCGAAACAGCGCCGATACAAAAACCCAAGAGCATTATGCGTTTTTTTATTTTCGCTATCGCTGTCCTTATCTTCACAATACCCCTCTGTGCATCAGTACCGACGACCGCCGCCGCCTCGCAGCCCGCAACGGTGGCACTCGCAGACACCGACGTTCTATACCATCTTGAACCCAAGCTCGCTCGTCTTGCAAACGAAACACCAGGTACCGTAGCAATCTCTGTCATCGATCTCACTCGGGGCTACGCGCTCTCTATTAACGGGGATGTGAACCTGCCGGCAGCCAGCACCATTAAAGTACCTATTATGGTCGAAGTCATGCGCCAAATTGCTCTTGGCAAATTTGGCTTCGAGCGGAAGGTATCGCTCCGAGACAGCGATCGCGACTACGGGTACGGTTCCTTGTGTGATGCTCGATGGGGGTCGAAGCATACGGTCTGGCAGCTGCTGTTCTCGATGATCACCATCAGCGACAACACTGCCGCCAACATGCTCATCCGTTTGGTGGGGCGACAGAACATTAACCAAACGATGCAAAGCCTGGGGCTTACGCAAACCTGGCTTGGCGACACTATCCACAGCGATGGGGACGTGCGCGAGCTGCGCACGAGTGCGAATGACATGATGCGGCTGCTTGGCATGATTGCCGATCACAGACTGATCAACGCTCGGGCAGACGACGCAATGCTCGAGATTCTCGAGCGCCAGCGCCACAACACAATGTTGCCATTCTGGCTTCCGAAGAGCGTGACCGTAGCGCACAAGACGGGGACCTTGCACGATACTCTAAATGACGTGGGTATCGTCGAACTGGACGGTTCACCCTATGTCATATGCGTTTTCACAACGCATCTGGCGGATCTCGATGTCGGTGAACGACTTATCCGTCGAGTATCGCTCCTAACGTTTCGCGCATTCACACAAAGCACGCGAACTGCCCAAAACTAGGTCTTAACGGCATCGCATACGAACAGTTGTGCGTGACGTCGCGCACGGCTAGAGTGTGTCCGTAATATGCGCTGCCTCACACACGTCTGATAGACGATATATCTATAAGCGGCGGCGCGAAAGCGTTGTACCGGCACCCCGTGTTGGCGGACACACAGCGCCCATCGGAAAGGCGTAATACGAGCAACGTGGCTTTGGCAGGGGACCACGCACAAGAGCGAACTGAAACCTGGCGCGCTGTCCTCGGACAAGTTTACTCATTCAGCGTGGGCGCGTTCGCTGTAACGCTTCTTGTGTTATCGCCGCCGCATATGGATTTTCACTTAGGAACCGTTATCCCGGTCATAATCGTCGCCGCATTTCTGGTAGCGATGGAACGACCGACGAGAACCGCAGCAACCACGGTTGCACCACTGACTGCCATCATGGCCGCCGCAGCAGTCGTCTTCGGCGGTTGGATGGTTTTCTTGGCTTGCGTTGCAAATGTGGCGTTACGTTGGCGTCTGAGTGCCACCGATCGCGTAAGCATCTTCGTTCATGGTACGATCGGTCAGATTGGCTCAGTAATACTCAGTTCTTATGTTGTTTTGACGGTTTGGTCAGAGATAGAGCGGTTATCGCACTTTGTGCCGCCGTACCTCAGCAGTCTTGTCTCACTGTGCACTATTGTCGGCCTCGGCCTAACATGGCAAACAACAGCGAACGTTTTCGCGGCCGTGCATCACCTAATCGCGGGCAAGAATGTCGGGTTGCAGCAACTCTTTAGAACCGGCATCGTCGCCTCAATTTACGCGTATCTTCTCGTCGGCATGTATAAATTCGGAGGCATTATTGCGACCACCATCTTCTACGTGGTAGTTGCGCAAATCAAAGTTGTTCAGGATGTTCTCGGAATTACCATCCAGTTGCACAAGCTTGATAGAGCTCAAGATCAAGCTCAAGGCATGATTCGAGATTTGGTAAGGCTCACCGACTCTGATCACGTGGAGTTCTCGAGCGAGGTTAAGAACATTTCGTTGATGATGGGGCGTCGTCTTGGCATGGCTAAGAAGGACGTCGACTTGCTCGGGCTCGCGGCAGAGCTACATCAAATTGGCAAAGCCCACTTGCCCGCTCGCATTCGATTTAACGCTGGAATGAATGCAAAAGAGGAGAATCAACGTAAGACATATTCGCGTTGGGGCGGGCTGATGATTCGAGCCGCGGATGCGGTGATGCCTAGCCGCATCGCTGACTGGATTGAGTTTCAGGGTGAGCATTACGATGGAACTGGCTATCCTCGAGGCTTATCCGCCGAGGACATACCGCTGCCATCTCGCATCATCGCTGTAGCGAGAGATTACATCAGGTTGTTGACTGGATACGACGGCGTGCAGGCTCTTGATAAAGAAAAAGCGCTCTCACTGCTCCGCGAAGGCAGTGGAACGCTTTATGATCCGAGGGTAGTTAGTTTGCTTTATGAACTCGTAAGTTGAGTTACCACTGAATGGTGTCGAAAAGATGCATGAAATGAGTGCTGACGCCGGCCAGCACGCCACCAAGAGTGTGGACGATACCCAAAACGCCGCCTAATAGAACTAGCATGAGAAGGCTCCTTCTTCGACTGCTCGTTATCTCGAAAGGCGGTTCGTCCACACGGGCAGGTGTCTTGAGATCATCTTGCGTCTCGTAACGGCTGCCACCGCGACGGGACAATGGTCTTGAGGCACCTGCTCGACAAACTTCTCGATCCGTCAATCCTAACGCCGCTAGTACCAGGCGGCGTCTGTCTTCCGTGCTTCGAGTCGCTCTCGAGCTTAAAACAGAGTAACCGACGGGGTGAAAATGTGATTCCCGTCACAGCCATTATAGATGAATGTATACGAGAAGAGCAAGGAAGAAAGGCCTAACCTGCGTCCCGGAATCAGGGATGTTTTCGAGACCAAAAATCAGGAAACCTACGAGGCGGCTGCCTGGGGGCCCTTAATGGATGAGGCTTTGGCGACGGGAAAGCACGGCGTTACCCACCGGCGATACTGGCTCAGGCGGCCCTGCGTGACGTCGTCATACAGGCGCATCAGGGCTGCTGCCACCTTACCGACCGCGCCATCGCCAATCGGCCGGTGGTCGACCTCTACGATCGGGGCCACGTTAACCGCAGTTCCCGTGAAGAAAACTTCGTCCGCCTGGTATACCTCGCTGCGATCGATGCTTCGCTCAACCACGGTGAGGCCAAGCTCCGCCTGCGCGAGCTCCATAATGGTGGCCCGAGTGATGCCCTCTAAGATATTGTCCGTCACAGGCGGCGTGACGAGCATCCGATCGCGGACAACAAAGATGTTCTCAGCACTGCCTTCTGCCACATGACCGTCCGCCGTGAGAAGAATCGCCTCATCAAAACCGCTCTTGACCGCATCGGTCTTGGCGAGCGCTGAGCTCACGTAGATGCCGGTCAGTTTGGCGCGTGCGGGAGCGCTGTTGTCATCCACACGCCGCCACGATGAAATGCAGGTGCGCAGGCCTTTTGAAGCATCCAAATATGCCTTGTGAGGCAACGCGACAATGCTAATGTCAAACTCAACGCCGTGAAGCCGTACGCCGATCTCTTCGGCTGACTTAAAAACAATCGGTCGGATGTAGACCTCTCGGCGCAAATCGTTGCGGCGGACGAGCTCCACCGCGTGAGCGCTCAGCTGGGCAGCAGTTTCCTCCAGGTCGATGAGCAGGAGCTTGGCTGATCGCCGCAACCGCTCGAAGTGCTCTCGCAAACGGAAAATGTATACCTGGCTTTCGGCAGCGCTCCAGTACCCGCGGATACCTTCAAAACACCCGGTGCCATAATTGAGTCCATGCGTCAGGAGGCCAACTTTGGCGTCGCCGTAGCGCACGTACTTCCCGTTGTGATAAATCTGAAGGTCCGCTAGTTCCATCGTATCTCTCTCCTTTGACGCGAAATTCCGCGCCCTCGTTACTATATCATCGAGCGCGAAGATGAGCACCTGCCACTGGGCCAATGAAACGCGTCCGCAAGGGGCCACCCGGCAGGACCGATGTACCGCGCCTGAGGTCACTTCGGCCCTCGTAGGCTCATTGCAATCCGTGTGACTTTGTGGTACAAAGTAACGTATATGGAAGTGGAACGCGCGCTTGCCGATTTGGCCGAGGTTCGCGATCGTCTTGCCAGCGTTCAGGAATTCCGAGGGTACTCAGGATCTGCCGCGGCACTGAGCGGCCTGATCGCAGTTATCGCGGGCATCATCCAATGGCTCGTCGCACCTGCACCGCAGTCGCCGCTTGCCATCCAACAATACCTTCTCATATGGTTCGTCTGCTTGGTGCTGGCGCTCGCCATCAACTATGGCGCACTGCTTGTCTGGTATGTCCGCATCGCAGGGCTGCGCGAGAAGCGGCAAACCCGTACGGTTGGCGTCGCTATCATCCCCGCAATCGCGTTGGGCGCGGTCCTGACTCTTGCGATGGTCGCACACAAGATGATCTGGATCTTGCCAGGCGTGTGGTACGCTTCGTATGGCATCGGGCTGTTCTCATCGCGCGCCATGTTGCCACGAGATGTCATCCTGGTCGCGAGCGCATTTGGGTTGGCCGGCGCTGCGCTCATGCTCACACCGGACACATTGTTGCCGCTGCGCTTCTGGGTTATGCCCATCGGGTTTGGATTCGGCCAAATGTTTATCGGATATCTCTTATCTCAAGATAGAAAATCGGAGAGCACTTCATGACGGTTCGAAAGCCGGCGAAACGGCAACAACGAGCGCGCGCAGATGCACCGTTCGCATACTCAGGTTTAGAACGAATATTTCACGAGCGTGGTCGGCTCGCCGTGTGTACCTGTCTTGTGACGCATCCCGAGGGCATGAGCTTCACGGAACTTCAAGAGGCGTGTGGCTTGACCGATGGCAATCTGAGCAGGCACCTCTCGGCGCTTGCCGAGATGGACATCGTGTCGGTGGCAAAGGAATCAAATGGCGGACGGCCCATGACGATCTGCCGCATCACAAAAAGCGGTCGCACCCGCTTCCTTTCGTACATCGATGAACTCGAGTCCGTCGTCAAGGACGTGCACGAACGGTCCGATGCTTTGGCCCGTCACAGCGAGCGCCGCTCGCTGCCAAGGCTGGTGACGACATGATCTCGAGAAACCCGGCGAGGCACCCGCTACCAGATCCCACGGGACCGATACCCCGGCACATCGCCATCATCATGGACGGCAACCGGCGTTGGGCGCGGCAGCGCAATCTGCCGATCATTGAGGGCTATCGCCGCGGCATGACGACGTTACGTGAGACGACGCGTGCCTGCCGCGAGTTCAACGTGCCAATCCTGACTGTCTACGGCTTTTCTGAAGAGAATTGGAAACGAGAAGAATCGGAGATCTCTCTGCTTTTTGAATTATGCTGTGCGTTCGCGCGCAACGAACTTGACATGCTGCGCAAGGAGAACGTCACGGTGCGCGTGATCGGGCGCCTTGAGGCGCTGCCTCGCGCACCGCGTACGGCACTCGAGGATCTCGTCCGCAAGACGGCTGACAACAACGGAACGATGTTGAATATTGCGGTCAATTACAGCGCACGCACCGAAATGAAAGATGCAACCAAGGCACTCGCCGAGGATGTGCGCTCAGGAGCGTTGTCGCTGGATGCGATCGACGACACGACCTTGCGCAAGTACCTGTACACTGCAAGTCTGCCAGATCCAGATCTGCTCATTCGGCCGGGCGGTGAATTCCGGCTCTCAAACTTCCTGCTCTACCAGGTCGCTTATACAGAACTGTGGGTGACCGAGGTTCACTGGCCGGAGTTCACCCGAGCGCACTTCGCGGAAGCAATTGTTGAGTTTCAGCGGCGCCAACGCCGCTATGGGGGTCCCTAGTCGGCCGCGTGGTCTCGTAACGCAGGCGTGTTCGGCGACTTCCACCTGCACAGCAACCATAGCGATGGTCGTCTCGACCCGATCGCCCTGATCGACGTCGTCGCCGACGCGGAAGTTCAGGTTGCTGCGCTGACCGATCACGATACGACCGCGGGCCACGCTGCGGCAGCACAACGTTCACGGGAGCGCGGTCTTCATTTTATACCCGGTATCGAGATGACGACGTTCGGCTGCTGTCGCGTCATTCACGTGTTGGGCTTGAACGTTGACGGAAGCCTGCCACAGCTGGAGGCAGCCAATGCGACCGCACTCGACGTGTGGGATGCCAACCAGCGCCGTTGGGTCGATGCTCTCTCGCACGAGGGAGTGAACATCAGTTTCGAGAGCGATTTTATGGATCATCCGGTGCGCCTGCCCGTTCTCATCGAGCGCTTGTGCAGACGTGGCCTAGCAGGTGGTGATCCGGTGAGCGTCCACGCCCTCTTCCGGAAATTTTTCAGCGCACTGCCTGAAGATGCGTATGCCCGGCTGCCAGCGCCGTCCGCGGCTGCCGCCATCATCCGTGCGGCCGGAGGCATTGCGCTTCTCGCCCACCCAGAGCCCCTGCGCGAGAGCGGCGTCCTTGGGGAGCTGCTCGATGATTTCGACGGGTTGGAGGCATTATATATGCCGTACCCGGACGCGCAACGAGAAGGATTGAGAACGCTTGCCGCACAGCACGGTAAGCTCTACTCATGCGGCACCGACTATCATGGGTATTTCACAGGTGCGTATCGCCGTCCGACAGTGGAGGCGCCCGAAGCGTTGCTCGATCGGCTGGGTCTTTAGCGCGCGAGCGCCACGCGCTTCTTGCGAACGAACTCGACAACGCCTTTCAGTGGACGGGTATTGATTACGGACTCTTTTGTGATGCCCGCCTTACGCGCGGTCGCGACCCCGAAGAGCATGTTGTCCATGTCTTCGACGTGATGGGCGTCCGTGTCTATTGAGAACATACAACCCAATTCGCGCGCTCGTCGAGCTAAATCAGCAGACAGGTCGAGGCGCGCAGGATTGGAGTTAATTTCGAGTGCAGTCCCGGTGCGAGCTGCAGCGCGGAAAACTGCATCAACATCAAACTCGTAGCCCTCGCGCTCTTCGATGAGCTGCCCGGTGGGGTGGCCGATGATCGTTACGTACGGATTCTCGATCGCACCGAGCAGCCTCGCCGTCTGTTGTTCCTTCGTCGCGCGAAACGACGAGTGAATTGACGCTACGACAACATCCAATTCTGCCAGCACTTCGTCGGGCAAGTCGAGTGTGCCGTCAGCGCGGATATCGACCTCCGAGCTTGCCAGGAGATGGACGCCGTATGTGTCGCGTACCGAATCGATGATCTTGATCTGTTCGCGCAAGCGATCGATCGAGAGACCATTGGCGACGGCGCGCCCCGGCGAGTGATCGGAGATAGAAAGATATTCTCGTTTGCGCTGCGCTGCTGCCCGCGCCAACTGCTCGATCGTGCACACGCCATCGCTCCAGTCGGTATGGTCATGCAGGTCACCCCGAATATCGCTTAGTTCAATGAGCGTCGGCAGTGTTCCGCGGCGTGCCAGATCAATCTCATCGAGACCCAGACGAATCTCCTGTGGAATGAACTGCAAGCCGAGTGTTGCGTACACACCTGTCTCGAGTTCGCAGGTCGTGACGGTACCAGCCTCGTCTTCGATACCGTATTCGCTAACCTTCAAACCTTTGCGTTGCGCAAACTCGCGAAGCCGAACGTTGTGCTCCTTGTTGCCTGTAAAATGTTGCAGCAGGTTACCGAAACATTCGTGTGCGACGACTCGGCAGTCAATCGAGATGCCCGGCACCGCCCAAATCGTGGCTTTTGTCTTGCCTCTGCCAGTCACTCGTTCTGCGATCGGCAGCGCAACGAAGGCTTTGAGCACTTTCTCAGGCACATCGCTCGTGCAAATGACGTCGAGGTCGCGCACGCTTCGTTCCATGCGGCGCAAGCTTCCCGCGACGACTACATTTTTGGCAAAAGGAAGCGCAGACAACGCCTCGACAACGAACTGCGCAATGGGCCATGCATCTCCCAGGCGCATACGTTTGGGCGTTGATGCCAGCCTCTCGAGGCGAGCTTTAAGGTTTTCGATTGTCTTTGGCCCAAGACGCGGCACTTTTAGGATGCTGCCATCCTCGATCGACTTGCGTAAATCATCAAGCCCGCTCACGCCGAGCTCGCGGAACAGTGAAACTGCAGTTTTTGCTCCAATCCCGGGTACGCTCAACAGCTCCAGTATGGTCGGAGGAAATTTTGAGCGCAATTCGTCCAGGTATTTGCACGTGCCCGTGTTGAGGATGTCGGCAATCTTCTGCGAAATCGCTTTGCCGACGCCGGGCAGATCTTTTAGCTCGCCCGTTTTTATGAGATCTTCCACCGAGGTCTGACTGTCCTCGATGCTGCGAGCCGCGCGCTCGTAGGCCTTGATTTTGAAGAAAGGCTCGCCCTCAAACTCCATGAGTGAGGCGATCTCGTTGAGCCGCTGCGCGACGATAAAATTCTTCACCGCGCTTGTCTCCGAGCTACGGCATCGAAGGGTTGTCGTTCTCAAAAAGGCCGTTCGGGTTTGGACTCCAGGCCCAGATGAGAATTGCGCGCGTCGCCGGATGAACGAATGCAAACACAAGCGTTGCATCCGGCGGCATGAGCTTGCGTTGGAGCAATGCGGCGCTCGTTGGCTGCTCGTCGGAATTCCAAGGTTGCTGCGCGTAGTAGGTCGTGCCCTTTTGCACGATGTTGTAATGAACGTGCTTGGAGATGTTGTACCACCCATGGACGTCTGGGCCTGCCAAATCAGAGAAGACAGCCGATGCGTCCGTGAATTGATAACCGCACGCGACGAGCCGGCCCGCTAAATCGAAAACAAGCATTGTCGGCGTACTCAATTGTTTGGGATTGAAGCGCTGGTGATTCGTATACATCGTGCCGAACGCTGCGATGTAGTCCGTTGTCTGGACGTACCCGTCTTGTTGAGCCCACACGACGAGCCGGTAACGCTGTGTGGCTGCGCGCACAGATTGTGCGAGGGGAGTGTCGTACCCATCGGTAGGATCGGCCAGTGCGGATGCTGCGGCGCAGAATAATGCAACAAACGAGATCGCGGCGAAGAACCTCTTCACTGGAGCGAAGGGTTTATTTGCAACCGCTGGCAAACCTGCCCACATTGCGCTCGAGAACGCTGCACACGGAGGGCAACGGTGAAGATTCTCGCGGCGACTTTTGCGGCAAGCATCGGCCTCACGCTCGCTGTTGTAGCGACGAGCGGATCTAGTATTGCAGCGCACGCCGGCCCGACGTCGATAGTCGCTCCCGGCGATCAACTCGTATACGAGTTTGCAATTGAATTGCAACAACATCACATTACGACGAACGCGGCCGACAAAACCGAAGATAGAGCTGCCGAGAGCTCCGCGGAGGGGACCGAAACATTCACGATTTACGCCGTTGGAACAGATGGGATAGCGTTTGCAAACGTTGACGCGAGTTTCAAGGGTGTCGAGAACGGAAAACCGTTCGAGTCGCACACAATGACGACCGCAAAGGTGCTGCCCGACGGACGGCTGCGCATAAAAAACCAGTTTGGCCTCGGGATTTCCGATGCCATGAGCTTCGCCAACACGACGAGCGCAGAGATTGCTCGCCATGTACTCAGAGTCGGGGCAGTGTGGACGACCCCGCTGACGACGCCGTATGCTCGCGTGATCATGCTGCGCAAGGTCGCGAACCTGAAAACGTACCAAGGATTCAGCGCGTACGAAGTGCAGTCGCAGGGCTCGGGCGAGCTCATCAAGACCACTGATGGCGTACCCGCGACAGGAACAGTTTCGATCACGGGCACGTCTTATTATGATAGAAAGGACCATCTCTTCATTGGAGAGGCAGTTCGTACGCTGATGGTCGTCCAGCCGGCCGCGTTGTCCCACGACAACTATTCAGCAACCATGCAAGTCGTGCTGAACGCGTGGACGCACGGAACACCTCCGCCGGCCGCCCCAGTTGCTGCCCCTCCCGTGCTGAGTAGCTCGCCGGCAAGCACGCCGGCATCACAGTATGCGTCGCCGGCGCCTATCCCGTCGATTTACGGTTCAACGCCGGTGCCCACCATTACACCACGACTGGGTCCGTGAAGAAACAGCTACCCGGCAGGCTCGCTCTCACTTTCGGTATCGCAACCATCTTCGCAGTCATCGCGCTCGGCGTCGCTTCACCTCCGGGAGTGAGCGGCAACGCAAAGACATACTATTATGTCGGCGGCCATCTGTTCGGCATCGGGGAGCAGCAGGTCTACCTGATCGATCGAGACTCGATACTCACCGTTCGTTATCGTACGGCGCACGGCGATCTTCAATCAAAAATGTTCCATCGGCGCCTGCAGAGCAGCCTTGCATGGACAATCGAAGGGCTCGCGTCGGGCGGTGCACCTATACTCGGCGTCGCGACCGCCGCACCGACGCCCGTGGGCGTCGTATCAATCTCCACGCTCCAGCCAGTGCGATCGACGTTGCCCTCGACGCCTGTTCCGCCATCGCCCGAGCCTTCAGACGTATCACCGCGCCCAAGTCCGATGCTCGACGCCCAAGGAGCTGGCGCTCCCGAAAGTGCTCTTGCAGATCTAGCGCCTGCGTCAATCGTTCTTTCGAGCATCACGGGCGAGCTCCCAGACATCGGCAAACCATGGAAGAGCGGCGGTGATGTGCGTCTGCCATACGGCACGATCACCGTCAACCTACAGAACGCTGTCACAACTGCAGCCGGCAATCTTGATACAAACGTCATGCAAATCGCACAGACCGGCACGACGAGTTTTCAGGCGAAGGTCAATGTGCCCGGATTCGGGCGAGCAGTCCTCCGCGGCGCGGGCTTGGTATCCGGGATGTCGTTCATAGAATCGCAGAACAAGTTACTCTTGGGAATGAGCTTATCGACTGCAAGTCATGGCAACGCCATTGCCAACCACAAAAACGGTACGTACGATTTCAGCTTGAAAATTGCGATCAAACTTGTGAAGTACGTTCCGGGCATTGTGCCCTACAGCGGCGGCCCCATTGGATTTGTGCCTGCATCCGGCTACCTCGGCGGAACGACGACACCAGACACCGCCATCTACTCGACCGTTGTTCCCGATAAGATTGGAATTCCAGCCGCAACCAACACCGGATTCATACCGCCACCTGTGCAGCCGAGTCCGTATCAGAGTGCGCTGCCGGAAATGAGCCTTCCGCCAATTCCGCTGCCGATGTCGAGCGACCAGCCAGCGGCCTCGCCACCGCCCGGGCCAACGCCAACACCGCAACCCACGCACTATTAGTCAGCTCGGAAGAGCTCATCTTAGGCTGCGCAGGGACGTCACGAAGCAAAACGGTAGGCTTGGACGTGGACCAGACGTCTAATCTCATCTTCGGCCACGGTCATGCCGCTGGCATCGTTGCCGTCGAACCAGATCTGTCGGCTGGAACTGCCGCATTGTATCGCCGCGTCGGTACCGCAACCCAGCGCGACGTCGTGCCGCTGCAGAACTGGTTGCTGGCGCGCAAACCGCAGCCGGGGAGCATCGAACTCGCGGGCCGGCACGTCCTACGCCATCTCATGCTCAGCTCCGATGCCCGGGCGATAAGCGATCGCGCTCGCGCGCTTGCGCCGGACCAGCGCCTTGCCTACGTCGACCCCATCACCTCGCACTTGGTCGCAAGCGGCGACACGTTCTACAAAGGTCTGCGTTTTTCGCAACTGCGCCGCATGCAGTTCGACATCGAGACGCTCGACGTGAACCCCGAACGCGATAACGCTGAGATTGTTGTCATTGGCGTGCGCGACGACTCGGGTTTTGAGCGCGTACTGGCGCTCGATGAATTTCCGAATGAAGGCACGCTTATCGAAGAATTCGTCAACATCGTGCGTGCGCGTGACCCGGATATTATTGAAGGCCACAATGTTTTCAACTTCGACCTCTGGTATCTTCAGGAGCGCGCTCGGCGCCATGGGGTGCAGCTCATTCTCGGACGCGACGGACAAACGGCAATGTGGCTTGATGATAACGTCCGGCGCACCACGCTCAGCGGCATGGCCGTCAGATATTATCGCATCGACGGTCGCCAGATTGTTGACACGTTCATCGGCGCGGTGCGCTGGGACGTCGGCCGAAAGTTACCGAATTACAAACTGAAACATATCGTGCGTCATCTCGGAATCGGCGACGATCAGCGTGCCATGGTTGACGCCGCGAATATGCGCGCGCTGTGGTCCGATCCCGATATGCGTGCGAAAATTAAGGCATACTGCCTCGATGATGCGCGCGATACAGGGCGTCTCTCGGCGCTCGTCACGCCGAACGAAGTCTATCAAGCCCAGATGGTACCCGAAACCCTGCAAGGCATTGCCTGCGTTGGTATTGGAAGCCGGATCGAGCGGCTCATGGTTCGCGCGTACTTGCGCGAGCGGGCGTCAATCCCGCGCCCACGGCCGATGGCGCCGATTGAAGGTGCTTTCAGCGAAGCGTTTCTCATTGGCGTCTTTCACGACGTGATGAAATGCGACGTCGAAAGTCTCTACCCGTCACTTATGCTGGCACGCGGCATCGCGCCTTGGGACGACGATCTCGGCGTATTTTTGCCGATGCTCTCCGGACTTCGCGAACGGCGGATCGCGGTCAAGCGCGAAGCTGAGCGCGCGCTGGGCGAAGATCGTCGCGAAGACTACCTCGCCGCAGATGGTTTACAGAGTGCGTTTAAGATTCTCATTAACTCGTTCTTTGGTTTTTTGGGCACAAATGGTCTGCATTTCAATGACCCTGTCGCAGCGGGCCGCGTGACAGAAGCCGGCCGCGACGTCATGTCGCGTATCGTCACTGGACTGCGCGAGCGAGGCTGCAGTGTCATTGAGGCCGATACCGATGGCGCCTATTTCGTTGCGCCCAATGGCACGCCCGAATCGGTTGTTGCCGCGGTTGCCCAGACGCTCGATGATGATCTCCGCCTGGTCGCGGAGGAACGGTATCCTGCCATGTTGTCGCTAAAGGCAAAGAACTACGTTCTCAAACGCGGTTCGGGAGAGCTCCTCATGCGCGGATCGGCGCTGCGCTCGAGCCGAGACGAACCGTTCGGCCGCGGACTCGTTGCGACTATCGCTGCCTTGCTCATTGATGGGCGTGAAAAGCAAATCGCCGAAGTCGTGCGCGAGACGCTGGACAAGATTCGCGAACGGTTGCTGACGCCGGAGGAATTTTCGCGCCGTGAATCCATCACATCGAAGACGTTCAATTCGCCTGCGAACCGCCGTCTCGCGACGGCCCTCGCAGAGCGCGGGCTCACCGTCGGCGATCGGGTGCGGGTCTACCAGCGCGTCGGTGGCGAACTCGGGCTCCTCGATGAATATGCAGGTGACGAAGACCGAGACTACCTGTCGCGCCGCGTGGCAGATTTCGTCGCGCGCTTCGGCGAGCTCGTTCCTCCGGATGCCCGCATCGCCGCCGGCGAGGATCGCGACCAGCTTTCTTTTCTCTAATCACACGGGAGCATTTCGTCTGTGAGAAGCGATGTCCGCACATATGCCCACGACCTTGCCGGCGCCATCGGGACGATACTTGCCGTCGCCGATTTGAACGCCAAACGCCCGGTCGATCCGAATACGGCCACGGCCGCTTTTGAGAACATCACGGTTGCGGCTCGCAATGCCGGCCGGCTTGTCGAGAATCTGACGCGAGCCGCGACGGTCGCCGAGGGTGGATCCGATTCTGCGTACGAGCGGGATCTTGACTACTTGGAGCGCGTTCACCCCGCGTTGGATGCCGTGGCGACAGAACTTGAGAATGTCGGCCGAAGCCAGAGCATACCAATCGTCGACCGCGAAACGGGGCGCTTCTTATCCGTGCTCGTCAGCGCTCTGCAGCCGCAGAATATTTTAGAGATCGGCACTGCATACGGCTACTCGACATTATGGATGGCGCGCGCGCAGGGGCCGAAAGGCAAGATCCTCACCATCGACCCAGACCGCGAGCGAACCACGCTTGCGTCGCGGTTTTTTCAACGAGCCGGCGTGGCGAAGCAGATCGACATTGTCAATCGGCCGGCGCTTGACGTCTTGCCAACTCTGGCCAAGGAAAGCTTCGAGTTTATTTTTATCGACGCTCTGAAGGAGGAGTACCCGAAGTATCTTGCCGCCAGCATGCCGTTGCTGAAAAAAAGGGGAATGCTCGCGGCGGACAACCTGCTGTGGGGACACGCGGCGTCGCAAGCTCCAAGTGCCTCGGATCCTGAAACCACCCAGGCAATCCGTAGGTTCAATGAAGAACTGCTCAAGCATCCGGCCCTTAATGCCGCCATCGTGCCGATCGGGGATGGCCTCGGCGTCGCCACGAAGGTGACGTGACTGTAGCAACGGGCCTTTAGGTCCGTTTAGGAGATGTAAAATGAAACGCTTTGCCTGGATGGCGTGTGGTGCCGCCGCCGTTGTCATCATCGTCGCCGCGGTTGCGCGCATGTCGTCAGGCGCCGATGCTCCGCCCGCGCTTACGCCGCAAACGCCTATCGTCGTGCAGCGTGCTCCCGGTACCTTCGATTACCTGGAGATTGATGACCGATACCGTCGTCTTCTTGTCGCGCACAGCGGCAGCCGCACGCTCGACGTTATCGACCTCAACAATAATAATGTGCTGCGCCAAGAGGCGGTTGGTGAAGGTCACGGCATCGCGGTGGACGCCAAGGACGGGAAGTACTTCGTGGGCACGAGCCGCCAGGCGTATGTCGTCGTCTTGGGCCGCAGGTACATGGTCAAAGACGATCAGATTCCTACCGGCGGCCCGATCGACGCCGTCGCCTTCGATTCAAAGAACGGCATGCTCTATGCCGACCGCTTCAGCGACAACCAAATCGTCGTCATCAACGGCAAGACGAACAAGGTGTACTGGAATATGCCGGTCGGCGGCGGCGTGCTCGAATACATCGTCTACGATCCGGTTTCAGACCGGATCTATCAAAACGTCGAGTCAACCGGCGACGTCTTAGTCATTGACCCCAACGCAAATCGGGTCATAGCATCCTGGAGCGCTTCGCCGGCGACGCAGCTACATGGCCTGGCTGTGGATGGGGCAACGCATCGGCTGTTTACCGCCGGTGATAATGGCAAACTCGCTGTGATCGATACGACGACGGGTGCCGTGATCGCAGTTGTGGACATTCCAGCCGCGGTTGACCAGATCGCGTTCGATGCGGGCAAGAAGCGCCTATACTGCGCGAGCGGCATTGGGTTGCTCTCGGTGATTCAAGAAACCGACGCCGGCGCGGAGCACGTTGCCGACATTCCCGTGCCCAGACGCACCCATTCGGTAGCGGTCGATCCGACCACGCACGCCGTGTGGATAGCGTATGGCGCCGACGACAACGATTACGTGATGAAGCTGGTGCCTCCGCAATAGGATATGTCGCTTGAGGTATTGAGCACCGTCGCGTCAATCGGTACCTTCATGGTCATCGGAGCGACAGCTATCGCCGCGCTGGTTCAGCTTCGCCACATGCGGTCGAGCAACCAGATCGCGGCGCTCACGGAGGTGCGTGAAACGCTCGAATCCGACCGGTTTGCTCAAGCTCGGCGCTACGCCTTGGAGGTCGTACCGAAGCTCGTGAGCGATCCGGCCGGCCGTGAGCAGCTCGGCGCTCCGCCGCCGATGTCGCAGGAATTAGAGTCGATCAGAATGCTCGCAAATTTTTTCGAAAATGTTGGAGCCTTCGTGCGATACGGGATCATCGATCGGGAGTTAGCGTGCGACGTCTGGAGTTTTGTCGTAATTGATACATGGGAAAACCTCGAGCCGGCAATAGCCATACGCCGCCAGCGCTTCCCGCAAGTATGGACAAACTTCGAATGGTTAGCCGTGATCTGCGAAGACTGGCAGCGTAGACACCCGGATGGAGCAGTTCCACCCGGCCAGCACCGCATGCAATTCAGCGAACGCTCTCGCAACGCCGTCGCTGCTTGGCAGGCGGAACAGGGTAACGCATCTGAGCCCTATTCTTCGCCCAAGTAAGCTTTACGCACGTCATCGTCTGCAAGCAGGGCTTGCGCTGGGCCGCTCTTCACAATCGCCCCGGTTTCCATAACGTAGCCACGCGTTGCTACTTGCAAGGCCTTTCTCGCATTTTGCTCTATAAGAAGGATTGGCACGCCCCTCTTGTTGACGTCGGCGATAACCGAAAAAATGGTATCGACAAGAATCGGCGAGAGGCCAAGCGACGGTTCGTCAAGCAGCAAGACTTTCGGGCGCGCCATGAGCGCTCGAGCAATAGCGAGCATCTGCTGCTCGCCGCCTGAAAGCGTGCCGCCTTTTTGTTTGAGACGCTCCTTGAGGCGCGGGAAGAGGCTCAGCACGTAGTCGTGGTCAGCCCCGATGTCGCAGTCCGAGCGTGCATACGCTCCCAAACGCAGGTTCTCAAGGACGGTGAGTCGCGGAAAAATGCGCCGACCTTCAGGCGAGTGCACCACGCCTTTGCGGACGATCGCATCCGGAACCATGCCGACGATATTTTCGCCGCGCAGCGTAATCGTGCCGCGAGCCGGCTTGATGAGCCCTGAGATCGTCCGCAGGGTTGTAGTTTTTCCAGCGCCGTTTGCCCCGATAAGCGCGACGATCTCGCTCTCGCCGACGTCCAGCGATAATCCACGCAGCGCTTGGATGCGCCCGTAAAAGGTTTCAACGCCGGCAAGCGAGAGGACAGACGAGCTCATGCGCCCTTGCCGAGGTATGCTTCGATCACTCGCGGATCGCGACGCACCTGGTCGGGCGCGCCGCGAGCGATCTCTTCGCCATAGTCAAGGACGTGCACGTATTCCGAGATTCCCATCACAAGGCGCATGTCGTGCTCGATGAGCAGTATAGTCACGCCACGATCGCGGATGGATTGAACAAGGCGCATGAGCGCTTGCTTTTCTGCCGGATTCGTTCCCGCAGCAGGTTCGTCGAGCAGCAAGAGCCGCGGCTCACTCGCAAGCGCTCGTGCTATCTCAACGCGGCGCTGCATGCCGTACGGCAAGTTGCGCGCCCACTCGCTCGCAAATGGCGTCAACCCGAAAAAGTCAAGCAACTCGCGCGCTGCGAGCTCGACTTGCAAATCTTCACGCGTTGCGCGAGGTGTGTGCAGCGCGCTGTCGGCCATCGTTGCGTGCATGCGCGAGTTCCGGCCGACCATAATGTTTTCCAAGACGCTCATGAACGAAAAGAGACGAATGTTCTGAAAAGTTCGAGCGATACCGGTTGCGGTCACGAGATCCGGCCGCAAACCATTGAGGGTTCGGCCCTCGAAGACGATTGTGCCGCTGGTCGGCGTATAAATGCCGGTAATCAGGTTAAAGACGGTTGACTTGCCGGCACCGTTCGGCCCGATAAGGCTCACGATCGCGCCGGCTTCCACCGACAGCGTGAGATCCTTAACCGCGGCAAGTCCGCCGAAGTTTTTGTTCACAGATTGGAGTGAGAGCAACGCCATTATCGAGCGGCCTCCGGCGGAGCGATCTCTTGCTCGGCGTGCAACTCCGCACGATTAACTGCACTTGGAATCAAACCTTCCGGCCGGAACAGCATCACAAGCACGAGGATCATGCCATAGAGAAGGAAGCGATACTGATTGAGATCGACGTTCGCCAGTGCGCTCGAGTGAACGAACTGTCCGAATGCTTCCGCCCAGTTTGTCGCTTGCGGCAAGATGAGGAAGTTGAGCAAGCCGATGATGACTGCTCCTGTGAACACGCCCGTGAGGTTTCCCATCCCGCCGAGGACCAGCGCAGCGAGGATCATGACGGACGTATTGAAATCGAAGCCACTCGGGCTGACCGTGCTGAGCTTCGCCGCAAACAGAACGCCTGCCACGCCGGCAAGCGCCGCGCCCATTGAAAAGGCAGCGAGCTTCGCGCCGGTCGTGTTGATGCCCATGTGCGATGCGGCGAGCTCGTCCTCCCGGATAGCCATCCATGAGCGGCCAATTCGCGAGTAGCGCAGATTGTTGAGCAGTACGAGCGCAATCGCAATGATAACGAGATACAAGTAGTAATACGGAACGGGATTAAAGCCAAACACGTAGCCGAAGAGTCGCGGCTGGTCGATCGCCGCGATGCCGTCCGGACCGCCCGTCCACTTAAGATTCTGCAACACTTGGGGCACGATCTCGCCGAAGCCGAGCGTCACGATGGCGAGATAATCGCCGCGCAGACGGAGCGTTGGTGCGCCAAGCACAAGGCCGAACACAGCTGCAACTGCGGCGCTCACCAGTAGCATCGGCCAGAAGTTGATGTGGATACCAAAGATAGGTGACGCTAAGAACCCGTACGTATACGCGCCGATTGCGAAGAACGCAGCGAAACCGAGCGCAAGCAGCCCTGTGTAGCCGACAATGATGTTCAGCCCGAAGGCGAGCAGCACGAGACCGCCCGTGTCGGCATATGCGGAGATATGCGAACTATTCTTGTCGATGAGCGGCACGAGGAGGAGGAAGATCCCCCCTGCGATCGGCAGCGCCCGTTTCATCAAACTCATACCTTTTCCGGTACCTGTTCGCCGAGCAAACCGCTTGGCCGGAAGACAAGGATGAGAATGAGGATCGAAAACACGACGACGGAGGTCCACTGGTCGGAGATATATTGCGACGTCATTGCCTCGACGATGCCGATAAGAAAGCCGCCCAGCATTGCACCGGTAATATTACCGATTCCGCCAAGAACGGCCGCGGTAAATGCCTTAAGGCCGGCCTGGTACCCGTTGAGAAAGAACGTTGTTCCGTAATAAATGCCCGAGATAAAGCCCGCAACGCCTGCGAGCGCTGCGCCGATAAAGAACGTCCAGGCGATCGTTGAGTTGATGTTGATGCCCATCAATTGGGCCGCGTCGCGGTCTTGCGCAGTCGCCCGCATTGCCGTGCCGAGCTTCGTTCGGAACACAAGCATATTGAGCGCTGCCATAGCGACGAGGCTCACGGCGACGACGAGGACTGCGCGATCGTGAAAGCCGACGCCGAACAGTACGTGCACATGGTCGGGAAGAAACTGCGGGAACGATACCTCTGAGGTCCCTTTCCATATTTGCATGATGTTCTCGAGGATGAGCGAGACACCGATTGCGGTGATGAGCGGCGCCAGCCGCGGCGCAGTGCGCAATCTTCGATACGCGAGCCGCTCGATGAGCACGCCGACGATGCCGCACAAGAACGCGGCGAGCACGATAACGACGATGGCGATGAGCCACAGCTCCCACCCCTGCGTGTACTTCGAGAGCGGGATAAGCGCTAAGATGCTAAGCGAGAAGTACGATCCGAGCGTATAGACGTCGCCGTGTGCGAAATTGATGAGCTCAATGATCCCATAGACCATCGTGTAGCCGAGGGCGATCAGCGCATACACGCCACCGAGCGCAATGCCGTTGATGAGCTGCTGGGCGAACTGGTGGAGATCAGGCAATGCCGGCGACGGTCGAGGCGAGCATCACCGAGCGTAGTTCTTCTGACTGAGAAACACCCAGCCGCCGTTCTGCACGCCGTAGATCGAAATGATTTTGTTCGTCGTATCGCCGTTTTTATCGAATGAAAAGTCGCCGATGATGCTGTGGTGAACCTTGCCCGAACGCAACTGATCGAGGACTTGCGCACGCGTGGGGAGCGAACCGCCGGTCTCCTTCATGGCAGCCGCGACCGCCTCGATGATCGTCATCGCCGCAACATAGCCGTTTGCCGAGTACGAGCCGACCGGCTGATTGAACTGCGCCTGATACTCTTTAAGGAAGGTCTGCGCCGCAGGTATCTTCGCGGCGTTGACGGTGGCAACCGTTGCATAGGAATCATTGGCGGCGCCGCCTGCATCGGTGAGAAATTGTTCGTTACGCACGCCGTCCGCGCCAAAGTATGCAATGCTGCCAATGCCGGCATCGGCCATCTGCTTGCGCACGAGGCCTCCGCCGGTTGAGGTCGTACCGCCGTAGAAGACAACGTCTGGGTTGAGGCTTGCCGCGCGAGTCAACAGCGCGTGAAAATCTTGCTGGCCCTTTGTGATGTGGTCGTGACCGAGCACCGTACCGCCATCCTTTTGGAACTGCGCAGCCCATTGATCGGCGACGCCCTTCCCGTATGTTTCATTATCATCGAGAACGTAAACGCGTTTGAGCTTAACGACTTGCGCAGCGTAGTCGGCGCCTGCCGGGCCTTGAATGTCGTCGGTCGTGCATACTCTAAAATACGTGATGTCATTGGGGTTCGTCGTGCGCAGCTGTTGCGCGAGCGGACCTTTCGTCAGATCTGGGTTCGTGTTCGCGGGGCTGACGAGGGCGATGCCGAGACTATTCGAGAGCGGGATCTCCGCCTTTGCGACGTTGCTGTTGAAGGGACCGACGACGCCGAGCACCGACGAGTCACTCGCAAAGGATTGAATGTTCTTCGCGCCTTGGCTCGGATTGTGGACGCCGTTTACTGCGTCGTCGACGACCGACGCCACAATGCTGTATCCAGGGATAAGGTTGCGCTTGTTCGCATCGATGACGGCGAGCTTGACGCCGTTGGCGGTCGGAACGCCATCCGAAGCGTCACCACCTGAAACAGGCAAGTCGGCCCCAATCTTCACGACTGACCCCCCGCCGGTCTGGCCGCTTGGCGCGTTGCCGGAGCATCCAGCGAGGCTGACTGAGATCAGGGTGATAACTGCGACAATCGAAACGTATCGGGCAATGATATAACATCGCATGTGTGTGTTAGTCTCCGTGCGCAGGAGGTTCGTGAGCGGTATTTGCGGTCCTTGTTGGCGAAGCTCATGTGGTAACACATGAGCACTTCAATCTCCCCCGACATCACGATTAAAGAAGTCGTCGAAAAGCATCCGGGATCCGATCGGGTTTTTGGCGCGCACGGACTGCCCTGTGCAGGATGTCATGTGTCGACGCACGAGACGATCCGCCAAGGTGCCGGCGCCCATCGCCTCGACCTGGACGCGCTGATAGCGGATCTCAATAATTTCATCGCCGATGGTACAGTGCCGCCTCCTCGAGAGCGGCCGGCGAGCGCAAAGACGGCGCCGCCCGAACGCACGCGCAAACCGGGCATCGAGCACGTCGTCGCGATCATGTCTGGTAAGGGCGGTGTCGGCAAGTCACTCGTCACTGCTTTGCTTGCGGTTGCACTGCGCAAGCGCGGCTTCAACGTCGGGATTCTCGATGCCGATATCACCGGCCCGAGCATGGCGCGTATGTTCGGCGTCAGCGAGCGGCCATACGAAGGCGTGGACAAAAAACCACATCCGCCAGCGACGCGCACCGGCATCCCCATCATGTCGATGAACCTCATCCTCGACAATGAAGGGGACGCGGTTATCTGGCGAGGCCCTATGGTTTCTCGCGCTATCCAACAATTTTACACCGACCTCGAGTGGGGCAAGATTGATTACCTCTTCATCGATCTGCCGCCGGGCACATCGGACGCGCCGCTTACCGTGCTCCAGGCGCTGCCTGTTTCAGGCGTCGTGCTCGTAACAACGCCGCAAGGACTGACCACGATGATCGTCAGCAAGGCGGTCAAGCTGGCACAGCAGCTCAAGGTACCGGTTGTCGGTCTCGTTGAGAACATGTCGTTCTTTGAAGATAAAGAGACGGGCAAACGCTATGAGCTGTTTGGTGAGTCCAAAGGCGTGCAGCTGGTCGTCGAGAGCGGTGCGCCGCTCCTCGCGCAGTTGCCGATCGACCCCGCCCTCACGCAGCTGTGCGATGCCGGCCGGGTCGAAGAGTATCAATCACCCGACTACGACACGCTCGCGGAGAACTTCGTGAAGATACTTCCGGCGCTGACGGCGCAGACGAAAGCCAGTTAAAGAGAACGGACGCCGTAGCCGCGGCGTCCGTTTCCGTTCACCCTGTAGCGGTCGATTTCATATCGACCGTTTCTTATCAACCGTTAGTGGACGATGATCACCGTGCGCATGCCGTTTGACACGTAGTGGTAGGCGCATCCGACGATAAACATTCCAGGTGTACCCGCGCTGTAGACCGCCGACGTCTGTCCTGGGTTGAGGTTGCCCGAGCTGAAGCCTGAACTCGAGATGCTCGCGCCAGCTGTCGATGCGGTCGACGGAATCGCTGGGTTGGCTGGGAACCCCGAGCTGGTCCATGATTGGATGAAGCTGGCGGTGTGTGGGAAGCCGCTGCTACCTTCCGTGTTTGTGAACACCACGGTTTGCATGGCGGTTAGGTTCACGACGTTTGATCCGCTCGGCGGACTGCCGTTCGTGCCGGGGAAGAACCCCTTGACGTTTCCGTACGGCGCCACACTGACGTTGTTCTCACCCGTCAACAGAAGGCCGACTGGCGTTGCCGCCGGCGTTGGGCTCGCAGCAGGTGGCGGGTTACAGTTGGTTCCGTTACCGCCGCCCCCACCGCCACCACCATAGCCTAAGATGTGTGCTGACGAAGCCGCGCAACCGTTGTTAGCGACACCACCGCCGCCTCCGCCGCACGCTGCGACAGTGAGAGCTACAATCGCCACAACGGTCGCCACTGTTGCGGGTAGCTTGAAAATTGCTCGAAGATTCACCATACCTGTTCCTCCCGCCCCGACAAAGCTTGCGGTTCCGCTAAGCGGCGGGTGGAACGACAGGGCGCAACATCCCACCCGCTCTACAAAGCCTAGCGTGGGGGAATGAAACGCGCCTGAATGATAACCTGAAAAAGAGCTTAGTAAAAGGCGCCGCGCGCCGCAGCGGGCTGGGTCAGGGACAAAGAATGTTGATGACTGTTCGCATCAGCGGGGTAGCGCCGACGCTGTACTCATAGTAGTCTTCGTAGTAAAACGCGCCGGCCGAAGGCCCGGTCGAATAGACAAACGAGTTCGCAAAGCCAGAACCGAACCCCAACATCGTCCCGGTTGAGAACTGCGGGTACGTAATTGGCGTCAGTTGTGAACCTGTGAACTGCGGCGTCGCCGTATTTGCACCATTGACGTTGTTGAACAACGGCCAGTTGGATCCTGATGCCGGCCCCAAAAGCGACGCAGTGTGGTTCGATAACCGATCGAGGTTGTAAAATTGAATGGTCTGGTTACAATGCACGGTCACAACTTGCGATACGACCGTCGGTAATGGTGTTGACGTCGGCGCCGCAGTTGCTTGACCGATACCATCGATCTGCCCGTATGTCGGATCTGTTGTTGGCGCGACGCTCGCGTAGTTCAGTATCACGAAGTTCACCGCGGTCGGCGTGGGCGAGGGCGTCGGTGTCGGGGAAGGGGTTCCAACCGAGGCGATCGGTGTTGGCGAACTTCCAGGCGACGGCGTCGAGCTTGAACTGCATCCGCCCGTCGCAACCACCGCGAGCACGAAACCCGCTAACGTTAAAACTGTTGCAGTTCTGAGTATTCTCAGTGCGCTCGATATGAGTGATCCGTTTTGCATCATCGCTTCGCTCAGCCTCCGGCGACCAGCCGCTGAGCCTTCTCCGCCATCATTTGATACGTCATCTCGCCATCAACCGCATCTCGAACAACGCCGCTGCGATCAACAAAAAACGAACTCGGCAATCCAACCAGATGAAGCATCGTGCCGACGCGCTGATCGCGATCGAGATACACGGGGAAGCCGACGCCAAATTGTTTGACATACGCGCTCACCACCTGCGCATCCTCACCCTGATCGATTGCGACTACCTCGAGCCGGGGACCCATCTTCCTTGCCAGCGCCGCGAGTGCCGGCATCTCACGGCGGCACGGTCCGCACCAGGTTGCCCACACGTTCACAAGCACATCCTTGCCTCGCAACGAACCTAAACTGACATCCGAACGACGCAGCGGCGGCAAGGCAAAAGAGGGCATTTCACCTCCAACCACCTGTGCGGGGCCACGATCGGCAACGTTCGCATTCGGGTACAGCGCTGCGATGAGGACGATAACGGCGGCTACCACGAAGCCGCCGACGAGCCAACGAATCACTGGTCACGATTTTGCGACGCAGCCGGACTCGCCCTGCCGCGGGCGGCGCAAGCTTCGCCGGCACTGCTACATTCGCAGGCAGCCCGCTTCCCCATAGTGAAGGCAGATAAGCCCATGAGCCGCATTCCCGACACCATAGAAGATGTGAGCCGGCTGCTCGCCGAGCACCGCTACATTGCAGATCGCAGCCTCGCGGTGTCCATTTTCCTCGGCTTGCGCCTGCATAAGCCGCTGTTCTTGGAAGGTGAGGCGGGTGTCGGAAAAACTGAGGTCGCGAAGGTGCTCGCGACTGGTCTGCAACGCCGGCTTATCCGTCTTCAGTGCTATGAAGGCTTGGACGTTAATCACGCGGTGTATGAATGGAATTACGCGCGCCAGATCCTGCATATTCGGCTGGCTGAGGCACGTGGCGCACAGGCATCGTCTGCCGATACGGAGCGCGAAATTTTCGGCCCCGATTTTCTAATCAAGCGCCCATTGCTGCAGGCAATCGACGACCACGGCGAGCCGCCCGCTGTGCTGCTCATCGATGAAATCGATCGAGCGGATGAAGAGTTTGAAGCCTACCTCCTCGAGCTGCTCTCAGATTTCACCGTGACTGTGCCCGAGATCGGCACCTTCACCGCGAAACACCCGCCGATCGTCGTTCTCACTAGCAACCGCACGCGGGAAGTTCACGACGCGCTGAAGCGGCGTTGTCTCTACCATTGGATCGATTACCCCGATCTTGCGCGCGAGGCGCAGATTACCGAGGCAAAGGTTCCGGGCATCAGCCATGCGTTGGCGCGCGAAGCGGCCGCGTTTGTGGCTTCTCTTCGAACCGAAGCACTCTACAAGCAACCCGGTGTTGCCGAAACGATCGACTGGGCGTCTGCGCTTGTCGCGCTTGGGAAGGCAACGCTCGACGAATCGGTCGCAACCGAAACGATCGGCGCTCTCCTCAAGTACCAGGAAGACGTCAAAAAGGTTCGTCAAGGCGGGCTCTCAGCGAGGGTGCACGAGGCAAAGAAGACTGCAGTTTCCGCATGATCAGCCAACCTGAACCGCTCGCGCTCAACCTTATCGTCTTTGGTCGCATACTGAGAAGGTTCGGTCTCGGAGCGCAGCCCGATCGGATCGTGTTGTTTGCACAGGCACTCGACCAAGTAGGCTTTACTTCGCGCGACGACGTCAAAGCCTCCGGCAGATCGGTCTTCGTGAGAAATGCCGACGAGCGACGACGTTTCGATGCCGCGTTCGACGCGTTCTGGTCGGGTGCGATGATCTCTCGAGGACCAGACGAACGAGTCGAGCAACCTGACGGAGCGCCGCGTGCGCCCGCCGACGAACCCCATACAACCCGCCCACATATTCCAGAGCGAGGTCGCGCATCAACCCGCATCGGCGCACCCAACGACTTGGGAGGGGCGACTGCACACGCCACGCTCGTGCCCGAAGGCGACCGCAGCTTTACCTATAGTTTCGCTGAAGCGCTTGGCGAGAAAGACTTTTCGCGCCTGACGAGCGCAGAGGTCGAGTTAGCTCACGAGCTCAGCCGTCACAAGCGCCTCGAGCTTGGCAAACGGATATCGCGCCGCACTGCCCCCGGGCGCAAAGGCGGCGTTTTCGACGCGCGGCGCACGCTGCGCGCGAGTTTGCGTGAATTCGGCGAGCCGCTTGACTTGCGCACGCGTACGCGGCAGCTCAAGCAGCGCGACATCGTGCTGCTGTGCGATATTTCAGGCTCGATGGACCGCTACTCGCGCCTGCTTCTTCAATTCATTCACGCCATGCGCCACTCGCTCGGGCGGGTCGAAGCGTTCGTCTTCGGCACGCGGCTGACTCGGATTACGCGCCAGATTCGCCACCGCGACGTCAATGAGGCGCTCGACGATGTGGCAGCGAGCGTTGCGGACTGGGGCGGCGGCACGCGCATCGGCGAGTCGCTACACGAATTCAATATCCGTTGGGCCCGACGCGTGCTCGCACGCGGAGCCATCGTGATCATCATCAGCGACGGGTGGGATCGCGGTGACATCGGGCTCCTAGCTCGCGAAATGCAGCGCCTGCAACGCATGAGCTACCGCTTGATCTGGCTCAATCCACTTCTGGGCGGCCGCAACTACCGGCCGCAGACGATCGGCATGCGCGCCGCTTTGCCCTTCGTCGACGACTTTCTGCCGGCGCACAATCTTAAGAGTTTGGCGCAGCTTGTGCTCGCGTTGCGCGCAGTCGAACGGGGGCGGCCTTCGCGACGGCAATCTCCCGAGCTGCAAAGCGCGGTCTAAGCGGCTGTCGCGCACATCATGAACGATATCGTTGAAACAGTAGCACAGTGGCAGCGAGCCGGCGAGCGGCTAGCGCTTGCGACGGTCATCAACGTCGATGGCTCCGCGCCGCGCGACGAAGGCGCGAAAATGGTGATTAGCGAGTCGGGCCTTGTCGCAGGATCGGTGAGTGGCGGCTGCGTGGAATCGGCGGTTGCCGAAGAGGCGATGACTGTCATGCAGACCGGCACGCCGAAAATAGTCCGATATGGCATCAATCGCAACATGATGTGGGACGTCGGCCTCGCGTGCGGCGGCGCGATCGACGTGTTTATCGAACCGCTTGAGACGCCGCTGCCGACGCAATCTCACAAAGCGTTCGCTGTGTGCACCATCGTGCGCGGGCCGCACGATGTCGGCAGGAAGATTGTTGTTGACGCACAGGGCGCAGTTGAGGGTGATCTCGGCAACCTGCAGGTCCAGGCGATGGCAATCGAGAGGGCGATCGAACTGATCAATACCGGACAATCGAAGACCGTGCAAACGGGCGCGTATGAGATTTTCATCGATGCGAATATTCCGCAACCCCGCGCGATCTTGGTCGGAGCAGTGCACATTGCCGTGGCCCTCTGCGAGATGGCCGCACGGGCGGGGTTTGCCGTCACGGTCATCGATCCGCGTTCCTCCTTGTGTAACCCCGAACGCTTTCCACGCGCTGCTTCGCTCATCGTCGATTGGCCGCACGATGCGCTCCCGACAATCGTGTTTGATGAGAACACCTATGTCGCCGTGCTGACACACGACGATAAATTTGACGATCCGACGCTGCTTGCGGTGCTTCCGAGCGCCGCGCGCTACGTTGGAGCAATCGGATCGAAGAAGACGCAATCATTGCGGCGCACTCGTCTGCTCGATGCGGGCGTGCCGGCGCACGCAGTAGAGCGCATGCGCGGTCCGATCGGTCTCGACATCGGCGCGCAATCTCCCGAAGAGATCGCCGTTGCAATTCTTGCAGAAATGATCGCTGCAAAATATCAGCGCTCTGGAATGCCGCTGCGCGATCGAGTCGATCCACACATACACGCGTGAAGGAATACATCTTCGCAAAGCACAACTAACTTGTCTAAGCTCAAATAGTGAGCGTGTCACCCCATTTACTCCGCAGGATGGAGGTGTATGCTAGTGGCAAAGAAGAAGGCTAAGGCCAAGAAAAAAGCCAAGAAGAAGAAATAACGCACGATTAACATCGAGCGTTAACAAAAAACCGAGAGCGAAGTTGTCCTTCGCTCTTTTTTATTATATCGTAAGGGTTATTCCGAGATGACGACGATGCTGTGACCGCGGTGTTCGTCGAGAAACGCGAGCCCCTCATTCATCCACGTCTCAAGACCTGACGACGAGTGCTCCGCTACCTCACGCACGATATGCTCGCGGTCGCGCAGCCAGCGCACGTGGAGCGGGCCTTGGCTAATCCACAGGACCTCGCCGCAATCCTCGCAGGCAAGCCCGCAGCGCATGGTATTTCCTCTAGGCTGGGGAGGCTGCCACAACCTCTTGTGGGACCGTGGTTTGACCGACATAGGCCGGCGTGACCACGATCTCCTGAGGCGGCACGAGCTCGATGACCAGAAGAGCTAGATCGTCTGCGATGCGGCCCCCCGAAGCGCGAGTGACGGCTGCAACGATATAGTCCGCAAGCCGCTGCGGCTGAGATGGCGCCTCGCGGATAATGCGCATGGCGCCCGCGTCATCGATCATGATGCCGGCCGTGTCGCGCGCTTCGGTGAAACCGTCCGTGGCGAGCACAAGAATGTCATGCGGGCTCAACTTCTCCTCGAGAGCGTCGAAATGGTCTTCAGTGCGCAATCCAATGAGTGGACCTGTGACGGGAAGCTGAGACACAGCATCGCCGCGCCGCAAGTAGACTGGCGAATGTCCAGCGCTTGCATAGTGAAGTGTCAGCGCCTCAGAGTCGAGCACGCCCGCAAAGAGGCTGACGAAGGACGAATCATCGCGGACCGACTTGATGAACGACGCGTTGAACTTGCGCAGCAGCGTGCTTGGATCGTGAAACTCTTCGACAAGCGCGCGCATCGAGAATTTCACGAACGCGGTGTCAACGGCGGCCTCGAGACCCTTGCCGCTCACGTCAGCGACGACAAGCAAGCACCGGCGGTCGTCGATGCGATGCACGTCGAAGAGGTCCCCGCCGACCGCTACGTGTCGAGCAGCTGAGACATATGCGGTGCCGACACGCAAATAAGAGCAGACATCCCAACCACTGAGAAATGCGCGTTGCAGTGTATCCCCGACAATGCGCTCGCGCTCGAGGGCTGCTTGGGTGCGCGTGCGCACGACGTCAGCGATGATCGCTGACATTCCAAAAAGCAGCATGAGAGCAGCGGTAAGGGTGGCAGCCCGTAACAGTAGGGTTCCAACTGCATCCCGAGCCGCCGCAGCTTGGTCGTCAAGTATAAGCGTGAGCTGATCCGCGTCGCGGCGCATTTGGTCTGCGAGAAGTTTCCCATTGTTGATGCGCTGCGGTGCGCCCGACGCGTTGGGGTGGAGTATGAGGGGTTGAGCAACTTCCTTCCCCCACTTTGTGTGGCTGCGGCGCAGATCGAGCGCGAGCGGGTAGCTGTCTTTCAGACTTGCTGTCTCGAGAGTATGCTGAAGTTCGTCAACGTGTCGCGTGAAATCAGGACCTGCTCGATAGTAGGGCTCGAGGAAGAGCCGTTGACCCGAGGCAAGGAATCCGCGAAGCGCTGATTCTTGGTCGATTTGATCGCGCATGCAGATCTGCAGCTGCTCCTGGGCCTGAGAAATTGAATTTTGGCGTGCATACGCGGCGTTGACGCGCCCGTATGTGACGATGGAACCCAGAACCGAAACAAACAAAGCAATGGCGAGAACGGCCGCGGCGGTGAACGCCGTTCCGCTTAGATTTCTTGTTTTGGACGGCGCAGGAGAGGTTCGCTCTGCCACACCGCGTCCGAAAAGTTTTCGCATGTGCTCAGTAAATAGAGATTGATCCGGTATTTAAGCGGCCGGAAAGGTTCGAACGGACAACTTCGTCGGCGAGACGATAATCGCCCTGCACCGGGGTTGACGGAACCGTTGACGTCCCGGTCTAGCGATGCCCGAGCTTATGCCTTCGCGTTCACGTCCGCAAATGCGTCTGCGATCACCCGTTCAAGCTCGCCGCTTTCGAGCATGGGCCCCAGGATATCGGTGTCGCCGTAAAACTTACCGTTGATGAAAACCTTCGGCAGTGTCGGCCAGTTGGTCATCTCCGTCAGTGCTTGACGCTTTGCATCGTTTCCTAAAACGTCGAGCACCTCGAACGGGAACCCAATCTGGTTAAAGAAGTCGATGGTTTCCAAAGTGAAGCCGCAGCGTGGCGCCTGCTTCGTGCCTTTGCCATAGACGAGGATTTTGTGCGCAGCGATCTCGTCTTGAATATTCTGCTTGAGGTCTTGCGTCATTTTTCTGCTTCCGTTTTGAGCTCGACGGCATGGAGCCGCCCGTCCTTCAGCGCCTCCGAGAGCGCGGCATAGATCATTCGATGCTGATCGAGCAGGGGCTTCCCGGAAAAGGCCGATGAGGTCACAGTTACGTTGTAATGGTCACTCGTGCCGGTACGGTCGTACGTCTGTACCCGTGCGTCAGGCAGCGCGGTCCTAATCAACCGCTCGATGTCCTCGTGTGTTATCATGATACGGTTTCTTGTTTCGGCGTCACGGATCGTTTCCCATGTCCCGCAGGCTTGTGCTCGCCTCTGCCTACAGCTTGCCGATAAAATACATATAGCCATGGACTGGACTAATATCAATACGCTCTCCGAGCAAATCGGGGAGGTCCTCGATCAACATCGCGCGCTTGCCTTTGCGATTATGGCGTTTGGTGGAGTCCTGTCAAGCCTCAGCCCCTCAAGCGTGCCTCGCATGGTCGCGATCGTCAACTACGCGGGCAAAGAAGCAAAATCGTTTTGGGGCGCAGTCGGGCTCTCACTCGCCTTTGTTCTTGGCATTTGCACGGTATACGGCGCCGTCGGCGCTCTCGCGGGCTCGTTCGGGGCCCTGCTGACAATGACGGGCTTCCTTTATTACTTCACCGCTGCTTTGTGCCTGTTCATGGGTCTTTCAATGATCCGCCTTGTTGAGGTTCGGTGGAAAGTACCAGGTCTTACCGTCATCGGTCACGGCGTCATTGGCGCTTTTCTGCTTGGCTTTGGCTTCGCGTTCCTCATCGCTCCCGATGCTACGCCCTTTATGATCGGGGCGCTTGCCGTAACAACGTTCCAAGGAAAGCTGTTGCTTGGCTCAATGCTCATGTTAGCATTCGGCGTCGGGCACGGCCTACCGGTGCTCTTCGTTGGTTCCCTCGCGCCATGGTATATGCACCACGCAGCCGTGAAAAAATGGCATCTCGCGGCCGAGATGGCCGCCGGCTACGTCCTCGTCTTCTTGGCGCTTTTCTTTACGGTGATCGCATGAACGCGCACGACGCGATGCCGGTGACGGCTGCCACGCCGCTGGCGCCGGACGAGCGGCCCTACGTTATACGGACATACGACCGCTGGATCATACTCGTTATCGTGCTGGTCGCCGGCTGGTTTATCTTCCGCCCGTTTATCGCCTACTCAGTCTATTATCGGGGTGTCAGTTACGAGAACCTGTTGCGCTTGCACACGGCCGAGCACTACTACGCCAAGTCCACGCGCGTCTATGCAAAAATCCCGCAAGGCTGGAAAGCGTGGGGAGAACTCTATCTCATGCGTGCACGATCTGAGAAGAGCGCGCAGCAAAGTGCGGTCGACATCTTCACGAAAGGGATGGGTTACAACCCAACGTTTGCCCCGATCGCATTTGATCTTGGACGCGCGTACTTCATTGGAAAAAACTACGTTAAGGCGCGAGAAGCGTTCGAGCGCAGTGCACGGTATGCACCTGATGACATGTTTAGCTGGGACTTCGCCGCGTGGTCGAGTCTAAAAAGCGGCAACCTGAATCTCGCACGCAAGTATTGGCATGAGGTCCTGCGGATCGATCCCGGAAATGCTACCGCCGCGCGCCAGCTCGCGCTTCTCGGGACCTAGGGGCGGTCGCAGCCACCTCGCTCGACGACCGCTTCGCACGTGCTTGCCGGCCAGATCTCAACCGATCCTGCCTGAGCGAAGGGCTGCATATAACGGCTGAGAGTGTCCTCGTCGGCTGCGTCTGCAATGACATAGAGCGTGTGTGCACCCTCAACAACTGCGTCGCCGCGTATCGTGACGCCAAAAGTCTTGGCATTTGCCGGCGACAAATGCTCGAGCAACATGGATCCCATCTTCGGATCACGGGCTGGGCACATCTCAGCCCTGTGCTTGTGTTGGATAACAAAAAGACTCATCAGAAAGGGCTCCTCGTGGGGAAACTCAGTCCGCACGTGAGTCCTTTGCCAAGCCTACGCTGAATTCATACTGCGGTTCAGCTGCCAGAAACGCTGAGCCGATCGATGCGGAAATCATAGCAGCCCCACGCTGGATTGCGCGCATGAATGAAGCTTACGCGCTCATTCGAAAATAGCCGCTCGATCGTTGCTTCAGGATTTCCCGCCTCTGACAATTCGGCAGTCTCAATTGTCCCCTGGTCGTTGTAGCCTCTCATGGTCAGAATTCGCGTTCTGAAACCTTCCGGGAACGTGTCGCGATGGTCGTACGCTTCGCACGGAGCGGCATGCACAAAGACCGGGCCAACTTCCGCGTAGGGTCCACCGCTGGTAAAAGGCTGGTACGCGAATACGATGAGATGTTCACCGGGCTTCGTTATGCGCAAGCAGTGACGGCATGGCGCCGAATCTGCCGGACGCGCCACAAGCTGATTGCCGAAATCGTCGACAAGAGTGGTGCGGATGCGGTCGGCGATGTCTGCGGGTATGGCCGAGATCGAGAAACGAACGCGTGTTGCTGTCATCATGATCTGATTCTAGCCCAAGGGGCGTACTTGGAACACTCCGATTCGGGCGGTCAAAGTGGTAAACGAGGACTTTGCTCATAGCCTCGCCTAGGCTATTGTTATGGAAGCATCGCTAGGTATGCTCTTTGATCTGGATGGCACGCTCATCGACAGTGTCTACATGCACGTGCTCTCGTGGCATCGCGCACTCGCGAGCGAAGGCGAGATTCTCTCGGTCTGGCGGATTCATCGCCGTATCGGCATGAGCGGCGGTTTGCTCGTGAACGCGCTAGCTCGTGAAATCGGCCGCGAGTTTTCGAGTGAGGAAATCGAGCGCATTCAAATCAAACACGAGTCGGAGTACGCCCAAATGATAGATGAAGTCCGTCCGCTCCCTGGCGCAAACGAACTGCTTGCACGGCTTCATGCGGTTGGCGCACCGTTTGCCATCGCAACGAGCGGTCGCGCGGCCAAGGCCATGTCCGGGATTCGCAAATTAAACGTTCCGCAAGGCGTTCCGATTATTACGCGCGATGACGTAAAGCGCGCAAAGCCCGACCCAGATCTCTTCCTCGCGGCAGCTGAGCGGTTGCATCTCGCGCCCGAAAACTGCCTCGTTGTGGGCGACAGCGTCTGGGATATCCTCGCAGCACGGCGGGCAAGGTCGCTCGGCATTGGCCTGCTTTCCGGGGGTTACGGGCGCGAGGAGCTCGACCAAGCCGGCTCGTTTCGGGTTTACGACGACCCTGCCGATTTGCTCGACCACCTCGATGAAGTCGGCATACGCGACAAGTAATCACTGTACTCGATGGCGGCAATCGAAGGATCCTGGGGAGTAATAAAAGTGCGGCGTTACCTGCGGTCTGCGTTCATCGCGATGCTTGTTGGTATTATCGTAGCGGTCGCAAGCACTTATACGATGGCGCATGGGGAGGACGATACATGGAGGCAAGACCTTGCTCCGGGAGTTTGGCATTATCGTTCGATACCGTGCGTCGACACGACTGTGCGAATTGTCGAACCATATTTTCGCGTGTACGGCACAAATGAGGATTATAACTCCGGCGTCATAGTTGTGTTCAACACAGACTTAGGTGTCGATCCGCTGTTCCCAAGAGACCACGCCGAAGTCGTCCACAGAGGGCCCGATCCAATCATGATTGCCGAGCGTCGCGGTGACAAAGTTCAAGTTTGCTTTCTCGGAGTGCCAGCTCCAAGGCAAATGCCGGGCACAATATTAGGATGCAATCCAGATAAGGATCCGCGAGGTCGCGGTTATCGTGTCTATGACTACCGACAGCACAAGTCATACGCGGGATGGAATAGCAATCACGGTTGTGGCGGCGCGTGAGCTCGTCGCGCTCGAGCGCTCAGCTCGATCGGACCTGTGGCCAACTAATTTGACGTGCGGTGCGCCATTGGGCACAAGGGCGCCACACTGTCTGCGATAACCAGCCTTGCCATGATAGAAACGCTGCGCTTTCTCATGTGCAAGCCCGAGTACTTCGGTGTCTCGTACGTCATCAATCCCTGGATGAAGGGAAACATCAATCAAACGACCCTCGAACGCGCCACCCATCAATGGAACGCTCTCGTGTCGGCGGTGGAGGGGCTAGCGCAGGTTGAGTTGATCGAACCGCAACCTGGGCTGCCCGATATGGTGTTTACGGCTAACGCCGGCTTTATACTTGACGACACCGCCGTGATAAGCCGCTTCCGCTTCGCCGAGCGTCAAGGCGAAGAAGCGCATTTCGAACGGTGGTTCCGCTCCCGCCGCTTTTCTGTGCTGCGCATGCCCGACGATATCCCGTTCGAAGGCGCCGGCGACGCGCTCCTAGACCGCGGCACTCTGCGAATATGGGCCGCTTGGGGACATCGGTCCGCTCGAACATCGCATGATATCTTAGCAAAGATGCTCGGCGTTGAAGTCGTGTCGCTCCGCCTCGTGGACGAGCGTTTTTATCATCTCGATACTTGCTTTTGTCCGCTCGATGGTGGCTATCTATTGTATTATCCTCCTGCGTTCGATGCGCAGTCCAACGTGATAATTGAACGCCTGGTTCCGCACGAATTGCGCGTCGCCATCGAAGAAGACGATGCTTTGCAATTTGCATGTAATGCTGTCAACATCGGTGACACCATTATCATGAACAAGATCAGTGAGGAACTTTTGAAGCGGCTGCAGGCTGCCGGGTTTGCGGTGATCGAGCGCGAGATGACTGAGTTTCTAAAAGCTGGCGGAGCAGCCAAGTGTCTGACTCTGCGCGTGAACGAACCGCGCCAGCTCTCATGGATGGCGAGCCGAACGGCGTAGCCCGATCCTATGAGCTTTTGTCTGAGGGTTTCTCTGCCGGTTTATCGGGGGGTTCGATCGCGATGAATGTCACGATGTCCCACGCGTTACGAATGCCGATAAAGATGAGCAACAGTGAGCCGCCGGCGAGCGCGAACAACGCTTTGACCGGGATGTAGGGAAGAGTGATCGCGCCGGCCAGGATCGAGCCGTACGCTACCAGTGGGATGATCGTATACCAGACAAAATCATCGAGATCCGGTGTGTACGTTGTGAGGCGCGTTGCTCGGCGCGCCGCTACACAGATATAAACCACACCGTACAACCCAGCAAGTCCGAGTATAATTGCTGGCGGCAACAGCGAGTGCCAGGGCGCGCTGAGAATCGCCGAGACGAGTAACGCTGCGCTGAAATGAGCTACGGTGGGGGTGCCGAACGCCGAGAGCCCGTCTGGGCTCCTCCGAAAACGCTCAACATCGGTGACGAGCGTGATCACAACGAACATCAGGCCGGTCAAAGCGCCTGCCGATGAGCCGGCCAAGATGTAGAAGTTCGACCACGGACCGAGCACGGACGATGCGGCTTCTGTCATCTATTTTGCCGAGCCGCCGAGCGACGCTGCTAATTCCCGAGCGGCGCGTTCACCGGTTTCGAGCGCTCCGTTTACGGTCCCGCCTTGGCCATCAGTCGATGTGGCCTCGCCTGCGAAGAACAATGTATCATCAATAGGCGCCGCGAGCTGCCCGCGCGCATTCCTGCCTCCCACGGTAACGTAGCTGTAGGCCCCGCGCGCAAACGGATCGCGGCCCCAGTCATGCATGACGGCGCCTTCAAACTCCTCGCGCGCGAGCGCGCGTTCACCGAATACCGCGCCGAATCCGTCGAGCGCACACCTGATGACCTCTTCTCGCGAGGCTCCGCTCAACGCCGTCGCTTTCGGTCCGCCCGCCCACGCAATGATCAACTCGCTGCGCACCGGAAGCTGAGTCCAATACACGTGGAACGGCTGTCCTTGACAGCGGAAGAATCCGCTATCACGGTAGCGCTCGTCTCGTAAGCGTTCCCAGAAAGCGCTCCGAAACCATAGCCCCACCCTGACCACATGCCCCATTTCGATTTTCTCAAGTGCGTCGCGCGTGGCCGAAGGCAGATCGGGCTCGAACACGACTTCGGTCTCGTCACCCCTGTGTCGCAACACGCCGACCGGAAGAGTGACGATTGCGGCACGCGCACGAATCGTACGCGATTCTCCGTAACTGCTTTGCGCATCGACGGCGACGGAGCCGCGCCGCCATGAAACTCGGCGCACGGCTGTTGATAAATAGCTCCAAACTCCCGCGGCGGCACATTCGGCGCGTAGGCGTTCGAACATCGGGTGGTAACCACCCAGAGGTCGCGCGATCGCAAAATCTACCCCCGATCGCCACTCATCTGCAATCGCGAGCACGCTGGCAACGGCAGGGTCGGCAGCCTCGAATCCCTCGACAAACAGGCGCGCCGCGTCGGCAGTTGCTCGCATCTTGTCGTCGGCCTCGAAGCGCCGAAGAAATTGATCGACGCTTTCGTCGCGCTGGAGCTTGTCAGCCGCCTCGAAGATGGCGGCGGCCGATCTAAAATCGCGCTCGTCATGCTGCAGTTCGACGCCCTCGGAGTACACCCATGATTCGTGACCCGTGTCGACCGCAGCCGTCCCCGCGTCGCGGAGTAAGGCCCTTGTCTCCGCTGCCGGGCCGTGGATAAATTCCGCGCCAAGTTCGGCTGCTACCGCACCTCGCGCTAAGACGTGCGACCACACACGGCCGCCGACGCGGTCGCGCGCCTCGAGCAAGACGACTCGCAGCGACCGGCTGGCAAGACTCCGCGCAGCAGCCAAACCCGCTGCGCCGGCGCCGATAACAATCGCGTCCGCATCCATGTCTAGGGTTCGAATCCCCTCATCTCGCCGTTAGCGCATAAGTTTCCGGATGAAGTAGGTCATTTCCAACGCAGAAGTATGGGCCGTTTCTTTCAAGTTTGCACCGGGGCCATGACCGCCCTCGATGACCTCATAAAAGAGATACGGTTTGCCGAGTGCAGATAACTTGGCGGCGAACTTGCGGGCATGTTGCGGTCCAACCCGGTCATCTTTTGTGGTTGTCCAGATCAACGGTTCGGGGTAGTTGACACCCGCCTTTAAGTTATTGTACGGCGACATCGAGGCGAGAAAGGCTCGTTGCTTTGGATTAGAAACGCTGCCGTATTCGCCCACCCATGAAGCGCCCGCCTGGATTTTCTCGTAGCGCAGCATGTCAAGCAAAGGAACTTCGATAGCGACAGCATCAAACAGCTCCGGATGTTGCGTAAACTCAACGCCCATCAGCAATCCGCCATTCGAGCCGCCCTTGATACCAAGCCGCCGTGGGCTCGTGACCTTTGTGTTGATGAGATCGGTGGCAACCGCCGCAAAATCGTCGTAGATCCGCTGACGGTGGATCGTCAGCCCCGCCTCGTGCCAGGCGGGACCGAACTCGCCGCCGCCTCGGATGTTTGCGAGCGCGAACACGCCGCCGCGCTCCAACCAGAGTCTTCCGGTTTTGGCGTCGTAGAACGGCGTGCTAGAAATTTGAAATCCGCCGTACGCGGTCAGCAGCGTTGGATTGGACCCGTCGAGCGTCATATTCTTTGGGTGCACGATGAAATACGGGATCTGCGTTCCGTCGCGTGAGGTCGCCTCACGTTGATCGACCACGTCGCGCGAAGCATCGAACTTCGGCGGCAACGCCTTCACGATTGCACGCGATCCGCTGCTTACGTCGGCGCGCCAAAGCGTCGAGGGTGTCAGAAAACTTGTCACGAGAAGGAACGCATTGTCGTTGTGAAGGTTGGCGTCGACCACGACGATCGAGGCAAGATCGGGCAAGTCGAGTCGACGTTTCGTCCACGCCCCGTGAGGAGTTGGCGTATAGACAAAAGCGCGTCCTCTAACGTTTTCGTATGTTGTGACGATCACGAATGACCGAGTGACGACCGCATTGTGAAGCGATTCGCGGCTACCCGGCTTGTAGACAAGAGTTGGCCTGAGGTGCGAGGGATCGGACGTTGCAGCTTCCAGATCCACCGCGACGAGCGATCCTCGCGGAAATGTCGCACCGTTGACGTTCCAATCTTCTGCCAGCGTTATCAAAAGCCGATCCGCGATCAGTGCACTCACCGTCGTCTTCAGCGGCATATTGAGCTTGTGCGGACCATTCGGCGTGAGCAAATAGTGCTCAGACGTGAACGTTGATATCTCTCTATCGATAAGGACTGCGCGATGCCCCTGGCTGTCGCGAAGCACAAATGGCGTAGCAGCGACGTCGCTTGCAGAGGCGCGGTACACTTCAACCGCCTTCGTCAAAGGATCTCCGCGACTCACCCGCTTGACGATGTACGGGTAACCCGAGGTCGTCAGCTCGCCAGGGGCCCACTCACGCGCCACGATGATCGTGTCATCGTCTACCCAGTCTGCACTCTGCTTGCCGCGGGGAAGCACGAATCCGCTGTCTACAAAAGTACGTGTCTCGAGATCGAATTCGCGCACGGTAGTCGCGTCTTCACCGCCATCGGACAAACTAACAAGGCAGCGCCGTTCGGTTGGCCAGACACAGTTGGCGCCTTCCCAGACCCAATTAGCTTTCTCGGTTTTTGCCAAGGCGTCGAGGTCGAGAACAAGCTTCCAGACCGGCACGGGCTTAGAGTAATCGGCAGGCGTGGTCCGGCGCCAGATGCCGCGCACATGACGATCGTCTTGCCAGAAGTTGTAGATCTGATTTCCGATAGTCGAAGGATAAGGAATCCGGTCTTTGGCTTCGGCGAGTTTCAGCGCATCTGCGTAGACAGTGGCAAACTCAGGATCTTTTTCCAGAACTCTCTGGGTTTTCGCATTCTCCGCCTTCACCCACGTCATTGCTCGCGTACCGTGAACGTTTTCTAACCAAAGAAAGGGATCGCTCGCCGGAGAGGCGTTCGGGACCGCCCCCACGAGCGCGATGAGGATCGTAGCTAACCCAAGTATTCGAATCACATTGACTCCAACTATGCGCTACTAAAGCGTGCCAGGGTGAAGATGGGGTAACTCGAATCTCTGACCACTTTCACCGTGAAACGTTGCAGCAAAGGTTAAGACTAAGCCATCTCCCACAAAGCATCCCCTCGGCGACACTATTACGATTGGCGGTAACCTCACCGTTCGCCGCTTTGGCTTCGAAGCTATGCGTATTACGGGGCCACGCATTTGGGGTCGCCTGCTGATCGGGCCGCTGCGGTAAAGTTAGTTCGTCACGTCGTTAATGTTTGGGCGATGCGGATGTTGGCTACTCCGAGTAAGACCAGGATCGTAAGTCAACCTCAAGGATAAGACGAGGGAGTCGGTGCTGACCTCGAAACAGTGATTTTCAGGATTATTTCGTTTGCGGCAAACTCTTGCATATATTTGAGATCGCCGCGGGTGATGGCACGACAAAACTTGGGTTCGGCGAAGGCGAGAAAGCCCTGTGCGTTACTGTGTGAAAAATCTAACGATCCGCAGGCTCGGCGGCCGGAAATGGATAGAAGTTGGCTCCTGCGCGACTTTCGCCAGAATGTTAGCCGCTGTAGGCACTGTCCACCGAACCGCCGCCTCTTTTCGTCGGGTCGGGATAATGCTCGTCAATCCACTTTTTGGTGGATTCGTAAAGATAGCCGAAGTTCTCCCACGATTGAGGGAACCGCTCTCGCTGACTGGCTACCATGGGCCCCAGATTCTCCCAAAGCCTGATGATGCCCGGGCTCATGATGTCGATAAGAACCGTGCCGTCGAGCAGGCCATTTTTGGCGTACGTACCGATTTCTTCATAAGACTTGAGCACGGCCAGACACTTCTGTACGTCTGGATCGTGACTTCGAAAGCCGAGGGTGGCCTCCCGCCGAAACACCTCGTCTTGCCACCGTGAGGGCATTTCCGCGTATACGAATTCTTCTGCGGCCACGTACGCGAGATCACGCTGGCGCGCGAAAATCGTCATCGTCGCTTCCAGCAGCGTCGTACGCCTCAAATGTTGCAGCTGGTCGTTGGCATTACGCAACTGGCGTACACCAAGCACGACGGTGATGAGAATGATCAACGCCGTTAGAAGCGTTCCGACAGCGGTGAGTGCTTCCCACACGACGGAGCCCCTCAGAGAAACGAGCCGCCAATGTCCGGTACGGACCCGGGCCTACCAGGGGTTACAGTTCTCCCCGACTGGTTCCCTCGCAATTAAACAGACGGTGCATATAGCACGCGCCGCTCTATCGGTTCGTCTTGGTGTGGAGATGAGGGGATTCGAACCCCTGACCTCTTACATGCGAAGCAAGCGCTCTACCAACTGAGCTACATCCCCAAAAGGTCAGATGGGTTGTTACTGCAGCCGGGCGGCGGTTTCCCGTGGTGACTGATGCGCGCGTCTGCGACTTACTGCGGCGGCGGGGGTTCACCGATGACGATGTGCGCGACCTTGATAAAGCGCGCATCTGTCTTGTCGCCTTGCACGACGAGCTGCACGAAGCCTGGCGGCTTTACGTCTCGGAGATCAACAAGATACGCGAGCAGCACGAGCTGACCGTTGAATTGTTTTGAAAATTCCGGGAAGCTCAAGATCGCACTTTGCCCTTTGAATCCTTGGATGTAGACGTATTTATGCATGAGCGTTTGGGGATCATCCGGAAAAGTCGGCCGGGCGAGTGCAAGGACATCTGTGAGCGGCACTCCCGTGTAGGTGTGGAAGCGCAGCGCCAGCGATACGGGCCTCATGTGCTGCAACTGGCTTAGTGTCACGTTCACCGGAGTCATCACTTGGCCCGTAACGGGGATGTATGCGACGCCGACGGGAGGCAGCGTGGGCAAATTCGGCGTGACCACTTGAGGCGCGGGCGTCAGGATGGGCGCGACGGTTGGCTGACTCGTGGGCGGCGCGCTTGTCGGCGTGCCAGGCATAGCCGGCAACGTCGTTACAGAAACCGTCGGGGTTGGCGCCTGTGCGCCTGCGGCACGCGCCATCACTCCGCGGTTGACGTCTGAACTCGTCCAACCCGCGATCACCAGCGCAATTGCTGCGATCGATACGAATGCAAGAATCGGCTTCATCATCGACAGGCCTTGCCTCCCAAGAAGTTCATCGCGGTCAGCCGTTCGACCGCGGCGGCGAGAAGCCTCGCGCTCGCAGCCAGCGCAACACGACGAATTTCGAGCGCTCCGCACAATCTGTGTGAGTCGCGTCAACGAGCTCGAAGGTCTTTGGCTCCCCTGCCGCATCGAACAACGCGCGCACGGCCGATGGCGCGACGATAGAATCTTTGCTTCCCGCAACCACGAGCAGCGGTCGCGGCGCAATGTCGCCGATGAGCTTGGTATATGTGTCCATTGTTTGCGTAATTTCTTCCGGCGAAGGCCCATCAACATAGCACGCGCGATTTCGCAGGCCCGTGAGAATAGACTGGCCACCCAGCGCCTTGCTCCGGCCGAAGGCAGTGCACATGGCGATGACGCCGTCAATTGCAGATGACGCAGCGGCTGCGCCGATAGAAGCGGCGGCTCCCATACTGTGACCACAGGCGACAATCTTGTGAACGTATGGAACCTCGCGCGCGCGGGCAACGGCATCGAGCACATTTGTGCGCAAGTCTTCTGGCGCGCGCAGCGGCAGCGAGCTTGCACCAAGCTTGTGACCTTGAAAATCAAGCGCTAGCGAACTCACACTTTCCGTCGCCAGGTAAAACGCGAGTCCATCCACATTGTGCTTGCTCGATGAATACCCATGGGCCATGACGACACACGTTTCCGAGGGTCCGCCTGAGTAGAGCAAGCCTCTCACGACGCCCCCGGCGCTTTCAAACTCCACGCGATCGATCCGCACGCGCGAAAGATCTCGGACGCGGATCATCAGATGATCACGTGCAACGGCAAGGTCACGTGATGGATAAGATGCCACCTCCGATAGGCGATGACGATCTTGGTACCCGGATTACCGTCAAGCAACTGGCGCGCGAAATCAAGTGTTGCCGGCGCAAGGCCATTTATCGTGACAATTTCGTCTCCCTCATGCATGTGCGCCACATCGGCGGGAGACCCAAGGACGATACTGTGCACCACGATCGCGCCGTTTCGCATCTCAAGCGCGATGCCACTTGGATCGTAAAGGCGGGCGGCAGTGGCGCCCTGCGAGGCGACGATCGTGACGTTTCCTGCGAGCTCGTCAATCAACACGCTTAACCTGGTCAATGTCATCGCTCCAAGCGCGCCCGCGAGCTCTGACTTTGGTTGGTTCGGTCGGGTTGATAGCCAGGCTATGAGCGGCTGATTGAACGTTAACGAGCCCAGCGTTAAGGAGCGACCGCGCTCGAGCACTCCGCTGTAGTCGCCTCCGGGTATCCTCGAGTCTCGAAAGGGGATTGAGTGCTGGCCATGCGCGGAGCCTGTACGTCCAGCAATGCTATTGAGCTCCACTTCATAGCTTGCACCGGTGTTCAGCGCAAACCACACAGGTGGTTGACCATCGAGTGAGCCGGCGACCGCCGGTCGTCCATCAATCACGCGCAGGGTCATCGAAACCGCGCCGGCCGGTTGTGCTGCGACAGCGCCGTGACTTTCACGAAAGACCGTCAACAAGCGGTTGGGAAAGTCCAAAGAAACGGGATAGCGCTGCATTAAGTCGCGCCCGATAATTGCGTCGGCCCTGGTACCCAAGTACGTCTCGGTGAACGCTCGCACGCGAGACTTTGTTGCACGCACACGGGGAAATCGCACGTCGCCGATTTGCAGCGAGATTGCTTCCGTCGTGTCACCGACGTCGGCCGTGCCTGCGTCGATCAGGGTTTCAACTGCCGCGGTGTCGACGACCGCAGTTGCCGGGTGACCGTCGATCACCACTTGGATAAATGGCCGCTCGCCATGCAACGCGATCGGTACGGTAACGGCTTCATCATTGCCGAGCCAGATGCTGTCGGGTGGCGGAGGCATCGACGTCATGGGCGCCGGCGAAAAGGGCGACGTCGTACGCCGTACTGCAGGTGCGTCACGTGGCGGCACTATGGGCGGCGCAGATGGTAGGGCTACCGGGATGCGCGTCGAGCTCGCGGCCGGGCTTGGGATTGGACTTGGCACCGGGTCCCTGGGGGATGAGGGTTCTGCAGTTGCATTCACTCCGCCAGCCATCGCGGCAGCGACGAACACTACAGCAACAATTCCTCTTATGCCGTGTTCAAGAACTCCAATGCCAGTGCGCAAAATGCCTCAGACTGTTCGATGTGGGGAAAGTGTCCGCAACGCGCCAGCACTTCGATGCGCGGGGCTGGCAATACCCGCCGGGCAATCTCAGCATCCTTGGACGGCAGCACTGGGTCGTTCTTACCCCAAATGACAAGTGCGGGCGGCGCGAGATGTGCGAGGCGTTCGTGAAAGGGTTCGAGGCGTCTGGAGTAATGGAATATTTCCGAAAGCGTTCGACGTGCCGCCCTAAGACGCGGCTCGCTGCCAAGTCGCGCGACAATTTCATCGACGGATGCGTCGTCAAGCTGCCTTATATCGAAAAAGCTCGTCGCATATCCGGCACGGATAAGCGCGCGCGTGCGGGGGAATGACAACCACAATCCGATGATCCTGAGTACCGCTTCATCGAGCGGCGGTACCGGTGGTTTTGTGAAGCCAAGGGGATCTACAAGGACGAGCCGGCGGAATGTCTGTGGACGCTCGAGCGCTGCAAGCAAGAGCGCCAAACCGCCGAGGGAATTGCCGGACGCATCGACGCGATCGAGTCCAAGCGCCGAAACGAAGGCGATCACAAAGCGACCAAAAAACCCTGGGTCATAACGAGCATCTGGTGCTCCGCTCCGGCCATACCCCGGCAAATCTGGAGCGAACACGCGGTGGCGCTCTTCGAGCCTCGGGATCGATCGCAGCCACGCGGTTGACGAATGACCAAGACCATGGATCAACACTAAGGGTGTTCCTGAGCCTGACTCAAGGTAGGAGATTTCGTCGCCGCCGATCTTGACGGTCTTGCGAACGGGTGACGGTTTGGACATCCTCTCTATTACGGGGACAAACACGCAGCGCCCTCGGTTGCTAGGTCGGGTGGTGACGCGACACGAAACGTGACGCTTCAATATGAAGTCTAGGGTCCTTGGTTCAACGGGCGAGCGTGTCTCGATGGTCGGAGTCGGCGGCTTTCATTTAAGCAAGCCGCAAGATCCGCAGCTTGCTGTTCGCATCGTGCGTGCAGCGCTGGAGAACGGCGTCAACTTCCTTGATAACAGTTGGGACTATGCCGAGGGCGAGAGCGAGCGTCGCATGGGCATGGCCTTGCGCGACGGTTACCGTGACAAGGCGTTCCTCATGACAAAAATCGACGGTCGGACCGCACAAAGCGCGATGCAACAAGTTGAGGAATCCCTCCAGCGTCTGCAGACCGACCACGTAGATCTCATGCAGATTCACGAAGTCATTCGCATGAGCGACGTCGATCGCGTCTTCGCGCAGGGTGGCGCGCTGGAATCTTTGCTCAAGGCGCGCGAGCAGGGCAAACTGCGCTATATCGGTTTTACCGGCCACAAAAGCCCCGAAATCCACAAGCACATGCTCGACCTTGCGGATCAGCACAGCTTTCGCTACGACACGCTGCAGATGCCGCTGAACGTAATGGACGCGCACTATCACAGCTTCGAACAGATCGTTCTGCCTGTTGCGCAACAGAAGCAGATGGGGATCCTCGGTATGAAACCGATGGGCGATCCATTTATTTTAGAGAGCAAGACCGTCAGCGCGCGAGAGTGTCTGCGTTACGCCATGAGCCTGCCCGTGAGCGTCACTATCACAGGTATTGACTCGATGGAAATCTTGCAGCAGGCTCTTGATGTCGTCGAAAACTTCAATCCACTCAATGCAGCCGAGCGCGCGTCACTTCTCGCAAGGACCGCCGCCGCTGCACGGGACGGCAAATCCGAGCTCTACAAATCGAGCCAGCATTTCGATAGCACGAGCGTCCATCCGGAGTGGCTAGGCTAATCAAATAGAGAGAGCTCTCCTTACGGAGAGCTCTTTGTTCGTTAGGCTCCACCTACAGCCAGGATGGCTTCTTGCCAGACGGATTGCAAATGAACATGTGCTCTTTGTGTGGCACGTACCACGCGTGGATGTCGTAATGCGGGATCATGTAGCCTGGGTGACCTCTGCGCTCATACCAGATGTCGACGTGGTCGATCTGATGTCCAGGGAGCGGCTGTAATTCTTCATCCCAACTCGTGCCTTGCTCGAAAGCTGTTTTCGAAATCATGATCTCGGTAAAGAGCAACTTACCGTTGTACCACCCATAAATGGGCCCGAACGGGAAGTCCTTGAGCTTCGCATAGTGGTATCCCATGGTGGGAATGCAACCAGACACCGGCACCGCCCCAGCCGGAATGCCAGCGGCATGCTTCGGGCCCAATGTCATCATTTGGGCTGCCATCGCAGGCGTCATGCTCGGCGGAAGCTTCGGGGGCGGGGCGGCGGCGCGTGCAGACCCCGATAACGCTGCCGCCAACAAAAATGCACAGGTAGACAATATGACTCGCACCCTCAAAACGCTAACTCCTTTCGCGCACAGTAAATATTGACACGCTCACAAAAATTGTCGCGTGCCAGTGGAGGCCTGCTCGATTGCAGCCTCGGAGTCCTGCTTACTGGCTGGGCGCTGGAAGTGGCTGATTCGTTGGAGGCGGCTCCGCGATGGATTCGATAGAGATGTCGCCGCTCGTTGTCGTCGCGGTGATTTCTGGTCCACCCCCGTTGATCGCCATAGACAACGCATGCTGCGAGGTAAGCCTCACAACCGCGGAACCGCTGCCTGCACCGTTGGAAAATAAATTCTCAACTGTACCCGTGTCACTTTGCGCATCCAGCTGGGCAGCCGCTGCAGCACGGAAGCCGAGGCGAATCGATCCACCTTTCGAACGAAAGCGATACAGGCCGTTGCCGCAATGAGCAAACCGCCAGTAGATGGGGCCGTTGTCGCTTTGGACGTCGACGCTGTCGGCAAAACTCCCAAAGACTGTCACTGCGCCGCTGACGGTCTGCACGCGTACACTCCCTCCAACGTTTCCGAGCGTGACGTTGCCGGCGGTTGTACGGATGAGACCAGAGCCAACCACATTGAGCATACGCACCTCGCCACCGACAGCAGAAATAACGTAGGGTCCACGCACCTTGCGGAGCACGACGTTACCTGATGGAGCGTCGATGAAAATTGCGCCGACCCTCTTCGGCACCGCAATCGACATGTCGCCGCCCGGATTCTCGACGTTGACGCCTTCGCTGCCAAACCTCGCCACCGGCACACTGTACTGGCGCGCCGGCAACCGGTACATGCGCCACCCGCGTCCGAAACGCTGGCGCACAAACCGCTCAGGAAGAATAATGCGGGTGCTGCCCATTTGAGCAGGGTTGAAACGTGAAACATGCACCGCTTGAGCGGCGCGTCCGGTAAGGACGTGCACTCCCGAGTCATTGCCAGATGTGATGTTAATCGTGCCCCCGGTCGAGTGAATGGTCAGTACGGGCGGCGTTGATGTATTGACGTCCTCTGCCAGCGCGGCGTGGGGTTGCAAACCGAAAATCGGCATCGAGAGTAAAGTGGCGAGGACCACGGCGGTGAATACTTTTTTTAACATGACCAGGTGGCGCCCGAAGGTTGTTGCCCGAAGCGCTTCTCTCATACTACTCAAACCATCGGTGCAAGCGCATGAGCCACCTCTAAGGCGCAGATGAGGGGTGCATGAGAAAGGCCTGCTCAGTTCGCGGGCGGGGACGCTGAGAAGGGCCTCTCCAGGGGCAACTCGACGGTGAACGTCGTGCCCTCGCCCGGCTTGCTTGCGACCGAGACCGAGCCGCCGTGGACGCGGACAATGTTGTTGACGACAGCTAAACCCAGCCCGGTTCCTTCGATATGGCGAGACCGCGCAGGGTCGGCGCGATAGAATCGCTCGAAGATATGAGGTAGGGCTTCATGTGGTATGCCCCGTCCCGAGTCATGCACGGTCAGATCAACGCAGCCGTCGCGTTGAGAGAGCGCAAGACGCACCGCTCCGGCGTCAGTGAACTTGATCGCGTTTTCAGTGAGATTGGTTACGAGCTGACGCAAGAGACCGGGCTCGCCGCGCACATGTGCTTCCCACTCAGGATCGACGGCCAACTCGAGCGCGATGCCTTTTGAACGCGCGTTGAGTTGCAATGAGGTACCCACCTCGCAGACGAGCCGGCTAAGATCTACTGTTTCGAACGTGAGCGCCTCAGGATTGTCTGTCTTTGCAAGCGTGAGCATCGCGTTGATGACCCGAGCCATCGTTGCGCTTTCGGCCTCGATTGTTGAGAGCGCTTCACCCATGACCTTTGGATCGCGGCCCGCCCAACGCGCGAGCATTTGCGCGTTTGCGTTTATCACCGTGAGCGGCGTCTTGAGTTCGTGCGACGCGTCGGCAATGAAGCGCCGCTCGCGCGAGAACGCTGCTTCGAGGCGGGCAAGCATCTCGTCAAATGTTTGAGCGAGCGCGCCAAGCTCGTCAGCTCGCCCCGTCCAGTTCAAACGCTTGGCAAGATCCTCACCACTGATCTCCTTTGCCGCTCGCGTGATTTCGCCAATCGGTCCGAGTGCGGCGCGAGCGAGTGAGACGCTCGCCACGATAATGAAACCGAGCGCAACGACTAAACCGAGGAGAAGGAAGTTACGAAAACCCTTGAGGATGGCGTCCAAGTCGTTGAGTGACTCCCCGATTTCCACGGTTGCCTCAACGTTCGTTCCATTGCGCACAGGTAAAGAATTGACGAGCAGCCTGCCTGTGGGCGTTGTTGCAAAGCCCCAGGTTCCGTCTTCAAACGCCGTGCGAGGTTTCCACGACTGATCCAGCCGCGTTGGGAGATCGCTCGTACCAAGATTCGTGCTCTTGCCGATGGGCCGCCCGTACTGATTGAATGCTTCAATGAAGAGACCGCTACCGGAAAAACCGTCAGTGAAAGTTTGGTCAGCGAGTGCCGTACGAGCAGAGACCGCACCGAACGGATTGGCGGAGAGCGTCTGCAGTTCGCGTTCGACTTGGTCGGCGACCGTGCTGATGCGATCTGCTCCGGCCGTCAGGAGGACACTGCGCGCTCCAGCGTAGATGACGACGACAAAGGCACACAAGAGCAGCGCAAGCACGCCTGCGTACGTGAAGGTGATGCGTGACCGGAGGCTTGCGAAAAACGGAATCTGTTGTTTAGATGCGGAGTGAATAGCCGACTCCCCGAACCGTCTGGATCAGCTTTTCTTCGCTCCCGACGTCCACCTTGTTGCGCAAATAGCGGATATACACGTCGATGAGGTTCGATTCGCCCAGAAAGTCCGAACCCCACACGCTGTTGAAGATCTCGTCGCGGGAGTGGACCTTGTTCGGGTACATGAGAAGAAATTCGAGCAGGGAGAATTCCTTGGCGGTCAACGAGATGCGCCGGCCGTCACGGTTGACTTCCCGGGTGTCGCGATCCAGCGTGAGATCTTTAGCCTTGAGTAACCGCGGCCCTGGCTCGCGCTCGCGCAGCTGCACGCGAATGCGGGCGAGCAGCTCTTCAATCGAAAACGGCTTTGTCAGGTAATCGTTCGCGCCCGTGTCCAGGCCCGTGATGCGATCCGGCACCGCATCCTTTGCCGTGAGCATGATAATGGGCACCGACGAGTGCTTGCGCACGCGCCGACAGACTTCGAGCCCGTCGATGCGCGGCAACAAGATGTCGAGAATGATAAGGTCAGGCGCTTTAAGTGCTCGCTCGATGGCCGAGGCACCGTCACCGCAGATCTCGACGTCAAAGCCTTCGTGCTCGAGCTCCAATTGAAGCACGCGGGCGATGTTTGAATCGTCCTCGACGACGAGTATTCTTTGCTTAGGCAACTTTGATGACGCGGGGACAGCTTCCATGGCGGTGCTCCTGTCGTCCTCACGACCGGTGGTTAGCACATTTGCTACATCTAATCTACTCGGATGCCAATCATGTCATCATTAACGTGTAGTGAGTATCAGGTCGCGAGACAGGTCATGGTGTGCTGCGAATCATAGGGGCTTCGTGAAGCTTCGTCTCTTTGCGGCAATCGAAATCGACGAGACGGTACGCTCGCTGGCGCAAGGCGCCGCGGCGTCGCTTGCTGCATCAGGCGTCGTCGGCAGGTTCGAATTGCCGGATAAAATGCACGTGACAGTTGCGTTCCTCGGCAGCACGCCCGAGTCCGATCTGCCGGGCGTGAGGCAAGCGCTCCACAACGCCAGTGCCGGCTGCAGTTCATTCAAGCTCGATTTCGAACGACTCGGTGCATTTCCAAATGTGAAACGCCCGCGGGTCGTGTGGATCGGACCGGCACAAGAAAGCGCCGCTTTTAGCTCGTGTGCCGGCCGGGTGCGTGAAGCGTTCGAGCATCTTGGGTTTGCGTTTGAACACGACGCGAGCGCGCATATTACGATCTGCCGCCCTAAGCTTGTGCCCTCCCGTCTACCTGCGCTCAGCGGTCGTGCAACGCTTGACGTTAAGGGACTAACGCTGTTCCGATCGATTCCGGCAGGTCCGACGACTCGCTATGAAGCACTCGACCGCACCACATTCCTCCGTTGATAATGTAGCAACGGACCTTTAGGTCCGTTCAGGAGACTCCCAATGTCAAGGTTATGTACGATCCTCGCTGGCATAGGCATTGCGTTCTTGCTGCTCCCAACGGCAGCGTTCGCACAACCAACGATGCCTATGCCGATGCACATGCCGCCGATGCACATGCCGCAAGAGATCAGCGTCGTTGCTACCGGCGCGGCAGAATACGTGCCGGATGTAGCGCGGATCAGCGTCGGCGTACGCGCCGATTCACCGAGCGCAGCGACGGCCATCGATACCATAAACAAGAACGCCGCGCAGGTTGTCGCTGCTGTCAAAGCGCTGGGCATAGCGGCAACTTCTATTAAGACCGTCGGATACAACCTTCAGTACCGCGAACGGCAGCCGCCATTTCCGCCACCGTCGATGACCCCGTCGATGTCGATAAACCCTTCCGGTGGTGCGCTTGCACCAGGTACCTATGAAGCGTCGGAAACGCTCCAGGTCAGCGCGCCTGTGCCCCTCGCTGGGAAAGTTCTTGACACTGCGCTTGGCGCCGGTGCGAATGAGTCGTTTGGGCTGTCGTATCAGACGACCAATTTTGACAGCCTGTATCGCAGCGCCCTCGCCAAAGCCGTAGCTTCGGCACGCGCCACCGCGGACGCAATCGCAAAAGCATCTCACGTCACACTAGGCGAAGTTCAATCGATTAGCAATTTCTCAGAACCGCAACCGGGGATGCGCATGGCGCAGGCGGCTTCTATGGCGGTGAACTCCGCCACGATTCTGCCAGGAACGGACGCCGTTACCGCGACTGTCTACGTCGTATATAGGATCAGATAGAATAAAAATGAGGACGAAACAATTCGTCCTCACGACATTTTGCCTTATCGGACCTGAAGGTCCGATGCTACACAGGCAGCTAGCGATCCGCTGGTTATTTCTCCACGATGGCGAGCGCCCAACCGCCGGGCGTCATCTTGCGGACGATATAATAACCGTCCTTGCTGCGATCGAAGAATAGAAACCCTTGCGAGATCGCGTCTGCCATTGTTTTGATTACGAGTACACCTTGCATGATCCACGTTTACCTTTCATCTATATAACGCCCAAATTGGGCAGAATATTACTCGTCGCGTCCCATCGGCCGGCTTGCGACAAGCAACTATGACAACAGACACGCGTTCAAAGGGTATGTCTAAACGGCGCGAAACTAGGGAATAGATGCCGACAGCGCCGCCGCGGTTACAGACTGCTACCATCGTAAGCCGGGAGTTTAGACCTCCCGGTTTTTGGTGTGTCGGCTTACGCGAACCAGAACTCGCGAAGAGCGTCAGACCCGCACAGTATGTCGCCATTGATCTGCCGGGCGCATTCATGATGAGGCTGCCGCTTGGTGTCTTCACGGCCGACAGGGAGCATTTCACACTCATCTTCCAGGAGTGGGGCGATCGCACGACGCGCCTCGCCCACACGGCTATCGGTGATTCAGTTAGTTTCATCGGCCCCCTCGGCAACGAGTTTGCTCTTCCGCGCGCGGGCTCGACTGCAATCATTGTTGCCGGGGGACTCGGGATCTCGCCATTTTGGTTGCTGGCTCGAGAGCTGCACGCAGCCAAAATAGAAACGACGATCGTCCTTGGTGCACGATCCAAAGATCACATCGTGGGCGCTCGAGAGCTTGGAACTCACGGCTTCCACGTTGAAATCTGCACCGACGATGGGAGTGCAGGCTTCCATGGCAACGTTGTCGATCGGGTGCGCACGATGCGCCGTGCCGACATCCTGTACGGCTGCGGCCCCCCTGGTATGTTGCGTGCCCTCTGCGTCTTTGCAAATGGCGAGGGCATCCGCTGTCAGATATCTATGGAAGAAACATTCGGCTGCTCGATGGGCACGTGTTGGGGATGCGTGGTCGCCGTGCGCCGAGGATCCACGCAAGGCACGGGCTATCCCCAAGCTCCAGGAGAGCATCGCGATTTCGATTTTGCTCGCGTGTGCGCTGATGGCACCGTCTTTGATGCAATGGATATTGTATGGCGCGACTAGCCGCTGACGGAGCGAAGGATACGCGCATTGCGATTGGAACGGCTGTCCTGCGCAATCCGGTCATTGCGGCCAGTGGCTGCTACAACCGCGGTGCCGAGTACGGAAAAATCACCGACGTGAGCCGCTACGGCGCGATTACGCTGAAGAGCATCACCCGCGAGCCTCGCCTGGGCAATGACATGCCGCGCATTGCGGCCACTCCGGGAGGCATGCTCAACGCCATTGGCCTCCAAGGTCCCGGCATCGAATATTTTCTCGCGCACGATGCGCCGAAGTTGGCTGACGTACCGACGGCTGTTATCGTAAGCGTGGCCGGATTTACGGTGGAAGAATTCGCAGATGTCGCGTCATCCATGGACGGGTTGCCAAACGTCGTCGCAATCGAACTCGACGTGTCGTGCCCGAACGTCGACCGCGAAGGCCAATGCTTCGCCGCAGACACGCAGTCGATAGCGGCAGTCGTCCGTGCGGTGAAATCGCGTGTGAAGCTGCCGGTGATTGCAAAGCTCATGCCGAATGTCGCCGACCTCAAGCCGATTGCGCGCGCTGCCCAAGCCGCGGGCGCGGACGCGTTGTGCGTGATCAACGCGGTGCGCGGCATGGAGATCGATGTGATTCGTGCTCGGCCGATCCTCGCCAATCGCACTGGTGGCCTGACCGGTCCCGCAATACGTCCGATCGCCGTGCATGCGGTATGGGAAGTGGCGCAAGCGGTGACAATTCCGATAATCGGCACGGGCGGAATCGAAAAAGGGAAAGATGCTCTCGAATTTCTTTTTGCCGGCGCAACGGCAGTAGGTATCGGCACGGCGAATTTTCGCGATCCGCTTGTCCACATTCACGTGCTCGAAACAATCGAAGCGGAGATGAAACGGCGCACGGTGACCTCTGTTCGTGCGCTCACCGGACTTGCGAATCCGGACTTCGCCGGGCGCTATGATGCCGGCCCATCTTCGGTGATACAGGGTGAAAAACGTTGACCCAATTAATCATCGCGCTTGACGAGGCGAAGCTCGAACAAGCAGAAGACATCTTCAGGCATACTGCGGCCGACGTCCAATGGTACAAGGTCGGCTACCAAGCGTATTATTCGTTTGGGAATGAAATCTTGGCCGAGCTGCGCGAGGCGCGGCGCAATATTTTCCTCGACCTCAAACTGCACGATATCCCGAACACTGTAGCCGGCGCTATCCGCAGCGTAGGGCGCAGCGGCGCAACGTTCGTAACGGTGCACGCAGAGGGTGGCCGCGCCATGATGGTGGCCGCGGCAAAGGCGCGCGATGAGATCAACGCGAGTGGCCGCCCGATGAAGATCGTCGCGGTAACGATGTTGACCAGTTTATCAAATGAGGATTTGCACGAGACCGGCGTTGACCGATCCATACCAGAGGTGGTCAGCATTCGTGCGGCATTGGCGCAAGAATGCGGGCTCGACGGCGCAATTTGTCCAGTGCAGGATGTGCCAATCGTGCGCGCGCGAACGGGATCTGAATTCACTATTATTTGTCCGGGCATTAGACCGGAAGGCGACCCGGGTGGGGATCAAAAACTCACGGCGACGCCCGCTGAAGCTGTGCTCGCAGGCGCCGACTTTATCGTCGTCGGCAGACCAATCACGAGAGCGCCCGACCCTCGTGCGGCAGTGCAAAAGATCTGCGCCGAGCTCGCGGCCGCCAAGTCGCTCTTGCCAGCGGCTCATAAGGCGACGTGACCTCAGACGAGCTTCTTGCTCTCTTGCAGCAACGCGGTGCGCTGCTCAGCGGTCATTTTCGCTTGTCGAGTGGCTTGCACAGCGATCGCTTCATCCAAAAATTTCGGATATTCGAGGATCCGCCAACTGCAGAAGCGGTGGGCGCGGCGCTTGCTGACCTGCTGCGGCCATTCAAACCGCAGGTTGTTGTCTCTTCCGCGGTCGGTGGGATCCTTCCCGGTTACATTGTGGCGCGTCACCTCGGCGTGCGCAATATTTTCGTCGAAAAAGAAGCAGGCGTGCCAACCCTGCGCCGCGGTTTCACGCTGCATCCTGGCGAGCGTGTGGCGATCGTCGAGGACGTCATGACCACTGGCAAGTCCACTGCGGAAGTTATCGAGGTTGTGAAGGCGCATGGCGCACAGGTCAGCGCGATCGGAGCGGTCGTCAAGCGCGGAAACGCGAAATTGCCCTACCCCGTCAGCGCACTTCTTGAACTTCCACTCGATGACTATACGCCTGATGCATGCCCGCTGTGTCGGCGCGGCGCTGCACTCGACGATCCGGGGAGCCGCCGCAGCGCCTAGGACAATACCACGTGGGAAACGACTTGCGTTCCTAAATGTTGGGCGGTAAGCAGCTCGACCAGCGCTGCGTGCGCAACGCGGAGATCGAGCAACTGTGCAGCATCGACGCCCGAGCGGACCCCCATCGCCGCTGCCGTGAGCTGGTGCGATTGGTCAGGTGAAAGTGTGCCAGCTGCGGCCAGCGTCAGCGCCTCTGACGAGGTGAGCTCGTGGATGATGCCGTCACTTCCCGCCGAGATGCCGCCGGTGCCGCTTGGATACAACAACCGTACAGCGTGAATGGATGTAGCCAGAACTTGCGCGGCGTCCGCAGCATCGAGCGGTGCCGCAGCGCCGGAGAACGATGCACCCTCTGAACTGAAGACGGGAATGTACCCCTGCTCAAGCAAGAGCGACAAGAGCTGCATGTTGACGCTGCGCACGACGCTGCGACCGTCGGACCCGGTCGCGACGACAAGCGTGCTCGCCGACGTGCCGTCAAGCGCCACTGCATCGCCGCCGATCCGATTGATCAGGCCCACCAGGCGTGACCCGCAGGCGCGCTGGTCGACGTCATGGACGACGATTGGCCGCACGCCGAGGCGACGCATGAACACGATGTCTTCAACGAAGGTCGAACTTTCAGCCGAAAGTGGATCGACTTGGACAACGATAGCTCTGCCGACAAACGGTTTGGCGGTTGGAAGAGCGTCTGGGTTCGGTTCCATGATGGCATCCATACTATTGTAACGTTGAACCTCTACCCATAGTTATCGTCTCCTATCGCCGGCGCAGGAAGAGATTTAATATGACGGTGAGCAACAGCGACAGCAACACTGAGGATCCGAGCGGCACCCAGATCTGCCAGCCGCGTCCCGACCAGTGAAGATCGCCCGGAAGTGAACCGAGTCGCAGCGTGCGAGTGAAGCTGACAATCACGCCGACAACCACAAGCGCAAGGCCGATCACGATGATGAGCCGGCCAAGACCCTCAGGCGACGGCTGCACGTTCACAGGTCCGATTCCGTATCTGCCAAACCTCCGCCGAACGCATTGACCGCTGCAATCGCAGCTTCGGGTCCGTCGCGTAAAGATGTTTCAACGCCATCCGCCGCGCGGGCGATGATTTCCGGCAGCGCTGATTCTTCATCCTTGTTGAAAGCGCCGATGACGTGATCGATTGCGTCCGGCCCGCTCCGTCCGATGCCAACCCGTAACCGCGGAAAGTCAAGGCTGTTCAAAGCAAGGATAATGGACTTGAGACCGTTATGGCCGCCGTCGCTGCCGCTGCGCCGAAAACGCAAGCGTCCAAACGGCAAGTTGATGTCGTCGCACACGACGATCACTCGCTCGAGCGGGATCTTGTAGAACATGAGGCACGGGCCGACGCTCTCGCCGCTATCGTTCATGTAGGTTTGCGGCATGAGAAGCAGCGCGCCTATTGACGCTGCCTCGGCAAACTTGCCACGAAAACGCGAGCGCCACGAAACAGGTCCATGGCGACGGGCGAGCAACTCGACAACGCGAAACCCGACGTTATGGCGAGTGCGCTCGTACTGCTTCCCGGGATTGCCGAGGCCCACGACGAGCGCCTTGCCCGCGGGCTCTGCGTCGGCCAGCGGGTGTTACTCCTCCGCTTCAGGTTCTTCAGCGGCGGGTTTCTTCTCGCCGATGAGTTCTGGTTCAAGCGGCACTTCCGGTACGGCAGCCGCCACAGGCTCCTCGACCTTCGAAGGCGGTAGAATCGAAACGACGATTTCGCCCTCATCCTCGACGATCTTGACGCCTTGAGGCGCTTTAATATCCCGAACGTGAATGTTGTCGAACATGTTGAGCGCGCTGATGTCCACCTCGATCGAATCAGGAATGTCGGTGGGCAAAGATTCAATCGTCACCTCGCGCACGACGAAGTCGAGGATGCCGCCTTCTTTAACACCCGGCGCAGCACCGACGAGGATGAGGGGAACATGTGCCTCGACGACTTCGTCTAAGCTTATCGCGTGCAGGTCAATGTGGATAAGACGTTTGGTGATAACGTCGAGCTGACGTTCTTGCACAATCGCGGGCGTTGAACCACACCCCTCAATCTCGAGATTGAGCACGGCGCTGCCGCCGTGACCGAGCAGTGCGGCGCGAAGATCTTTGGCGTCTACCAAAATGGGAAGCGGGTCACCGAAACCCCGTCCGTACACAACGCCCGGTATTCCGCCGGCGCGCCGAGCCTTCTTCACGGTGCGGGTCCCCCCGGTTTGACGGGGCTTGGCCTTGACTGTCGATTGTTGCATGTCTTTCCTTTATACTACTATACTATTCGTGCGTTGTTGCGGTCTCGAGCGCCGGCTTTTCTTCAGGCTGCTTCGCTTCCGCGCCGTCAACGGATGAGAAGAGGGGTCCGCTGCCTGAGTGCGATTGCGCCAACTCCACCTCTTGTTGATCGTAGATCTCGGAGACCGAACGATTCGTCGAAATACGCATGATGGTGTCGGCTAAGAGTTTACCGACCGAGAGCACTTTAATTTTATCGCCTCGGATCTCCATTGGGACCGGAACTGTGTCGGTCACAATCACCTCGGCAATGGGTGATTCGATAAGTTTTTGCGCTGCTCCGGCGGCAAAGATGCCGTGCGTGGCGCAGGTAATGACGGAAGTCGCTCCGCGTTCCAAAATCGCTTCCGAAGCCTTTACGAGCGTACCGCCCGTCGAAATCATATCGTCAATGATGATCGCCGTCTTACCCTTGAGATCGCCGACGACCTCACTGACCTCGTTCACGTCCGGGCGCGGTCGACGCTTGAAGACAATGGCAACCGATGTCCGCAGCTTCTTGGCGAACGTCTCCGCACGCGCCACGCCTCCCGCGTCGGGTGAGACGACGACACACGAGCTCCCGCTCATGTTGCGCTTCCCCAGGAGGTAGTTGGCGAGGATGTAGCTTGCGCTGAGGTTGTCGACTGGCTCGTCGAAAAACCCTTGGATTTGCGCCGCGTGGAGGTCGACCGTCAGGACGCGTTGCGCGCCTGCGGTCGTCAGCAGGTTGGCAACGAGCTTTGCAGAGATCGGCTCGCGTCCTTTTGTCTTTTTATCTTGCTTGGCGTAGCCGTAATACGGGATAACGGCGGTGACGCGATATGCAGACGCGCGACGCAGCGCATCGATCATGAGCAGCATCTCAACAAGCGCGTCGTTGACCGTGCGTCCATGATCCTGCGGTTTGCACAATGACTGAATGACAAATGCATCCGCGCCGCGCACGTTTTCCCGGATCTCGACGCGGCACTCTTCGTTTGCGAACGTCGTAACGAGTGCGTTGCCGAGACGGGTTCGCATCTTCTTGGCGATCTCTTCGGCAAGCGCTAGGTTTGAATTGCCCGCGAAGAGGACCGGTTTTGCCGTAGCCATAACAGCGGCCTCCCGTTGCTTTATCGGCCAAGCGACTCATCGTAACTGACGATTTCGCAGGCCTCTCATCGAGTTCTCCGAAGTATTGCGGACAGCCCTTTAGCGAAAGCACTTTCAACATGCCAAAATTCGAAGTCGTATCACCTTTTCGACCTTCCGGCGACCAGCCGCACGCCATTACCCGCCTTTCCGAGGGCATCAAGCGTGGTGACCGCGCGCAGGCTTTGCTCGGCGTCACAGGCTCCGGCAAAACGGCGACGATGGCATGGACGATCGAACAGGTCCAAAAACCAACGCTCGTTTTATGCCACAACAAGACGCTGGCAGCGCAGTTGTGCAGCGAGTTCAAAGAGTTTTTTCCAAACAACGCCGTCGAGTACTTCGTTTCCTACTTCGATTATTATCAGCCCGAAGCGTACATTGCTTCCACCGATACGTACATCGAAAAAGACTCATCGATTAATGAAGAAATCGAGCGTCTGCGCCACTCGGCGACGCAATCGCTGCTGACCCGGCGCGACACGATCATCGTCGCCTCGGTATCGTGCATCTTTGGCCTCGGTTCTCCGTCGGACTATATGGAGATGTCGCTCAAACTGCGAAGGGGCGAAGAGTACGACCGTGACAAGCTGCTGCGCAAGCTGGTCGACATGCAGTACACACGCAACGATATTGCACTCGTGCGCGGCACCTTTCGGGTTCGCGGTGACGTGCTCGAGTACGTGGCGGTGGACGACGAGATTATCACCCGCCTCGACTTCTTCGGCGATCAGATCGAGCACATCACGCGCGTCAATCAGGTGACAGGTGAGCTCATCGAGGACATGGACGAGGTGATGATTTTCCCCGCCAAGCATTTCATTACGCCAGAAGAAAAGCTGCTTCGCGCCGTAAAGAGCATTGAGGCAGAGCTCGAAGAGCGGCTCGCATATTTTCGCACCAACGGCAAGCTGCTTGAAGCACAGCGCTTGGAGATGCGCACCCGAAACGATGTCGAGATGCTGCGCGAGTTCGGCTACTGTAACGGCATCGAAAACTATTCACGCCATCTCACCGGGCGCGCTCCCGGGCAGACGCCATTTTGCCTGCTCGATTTCTTCCCCGAGGATTGGCTCACGTTCGTGGACGAGTCGCACGTCACACTGCCGCAAGTGCACGGCATGTATCATGGCGATCGTTCGCGCAAGGAAATTCTGGTCGAGTACGGGTTCCGTCTGCCCTCCGCGATTGACAACCGTCCGCTGACGTTCGACGAGTTTGACAAGCATGTCAAACAAATCGTCTACGTGTCGGCGACACCCGGCCCATACGAGCGCAAAGTGTCGTCGCAGACCGTCGAACAAATCATCCGCCCGACCGGTCTTGTGGATCCGAAAGTCGAGGTGCGGCCGACCAAAGGTCAAGTCGACGATCTCATGGAGGAAGTGCGCAAGCGCGCCGCTGCCGGCGAGCGCGTCCTGGTCACGACGTTGACGAAGAAGATGGCCGAAGACCTTACCGACTATCTCATCGAAATGGATGTCCGCGCTAAGTATTTGCACTCCGAAATTGAGACGCTCGAGCGGATCGCGATCCTTCGGGATTTGCGCCTGGGTGCGTTCGACTGTCTCGTTGGCATCAATCTGTTGCGTGAGGGCTTAGATCTGCCCGAGGTGTCCCTGGTTGCTATTTTGGACGCGGACAAAGAAGGCTACCTGCGCTCCGAAACGTCGCTCATCCAAACCATTGGGCGCGCTGCCCGCCATGTCAGCGGAACGGTGCTCATGTACGCAGACAATGTGACGCTGTCGATGGAGCGCGCGATCAACGAGACCGAGCGACGCCGCACGCGACAGATCGCACACAACGCCGAGCACAACATCGATCCGCAAAGTATACGCAAGTCGGTGCGCGACATTCTCGCCGAAGTAACTGCGGGATCAGAACAAAAGAGAGCAAGCCGGGCGCTCAAGGATGTGCCGCGTGAGGTGCTGCTTGCAACGTGCGTAAAACTGGAACAAGAGATGAAGGAAGCTGCCGCACGCCTTGAATTCGAGAAAGCTGCGGCGCTGCGCGACGAGCTATGGGAGTTGCGCAAGCAACTGCCGGATGCCGGTGATCCATCGCTATCGCGCAAGGCACCACGGGTGTTCGGCGAGGCGCTGCGCGAGGCCGCGCTCTTCTAACAAGCCCCACCTACTGTTGCGCGGCTTCGGGGGCGTGCTTAGGCAAACCGCTCGGTCACAGGAGAGACCAAGACGAGGAACAAAGACCGGCGCCTCTACCCCGTTCTTCCGGTGTGAACGGATTTCTTGGGGGATTCGCCGTGGCAACCGTTTCCCGCCGCGAATTTCTAAAGCTGACGGCTCTGGGCGCAGGGGCACTCGGAATTTCCGAACTCGGCTTCGATCTCGCGCAGGCGTATGAGGTCCGCCAGCAGCTGCGGATCGCGGGCGCAACAGAATCCCACTCCATCTGTCCGTACTGCGCGGTTGGCTGCTCGCTCATCGCGTTTACCCGAAAAGAGCCGGACGGTTCAGTTCGCTTACTCCAGATCGAAGGCGATCCTGATAGCCCGGTAAATGAAGGACGCCTCTGCCCCAAGGGTGCGACGGCGATGGAGCTTGCCGCCTCGAGCCGCCGAATTGAGCACCCACTCTATCGGCCTCCCGGCGCTACCGAGTGGCAAACGGTTTCCTGGGATTTTGTGCTCGACAAGGTCGCGCAAAATATCAAAACTTCGCGCGACCACACGTTCGTCACCACAGATGCCAAAGGCAATATCGTGAACCGTTGCGATGGAGTTGCCTTTGCCGGCGGCGCCACTTTTAGTAATGAAGAAGGATATTTCGCCGCCAAAGTGCTGCGCGGGCTCGGTCTCGTCTATCTGGAGCAGCAGGCCAGGGTCTGACACGGCCCCACGGTGGTCAGTTTGGCCGCCACATTCGGTAGAGGGGCGATGACCAACCACTGGCGTGACATCAAAAACGCAGATCTCATCCTGATCAATGGGGCGAATCCCGCCGAAGCGCACCCGGTGGGCTTTCAGTGGTTCATCCGCGCGAAGCTCGATCCGAAGCGAGGGCCAGGCACCGGCGGCGGTGCCAAGATCATTCATGCGGATCCGCGCTTTTCACGCACCTCGGCGGTAGCCGACTTGTACCTGCGCATCCGAACCGGGACCGATGTCGCTTACTTCGGCGGTCTCATCAACCATGTGCTACAGAACAACTTGTATCACGACGAGTATGTCAAGAATTACACGAATGCGTCGTTCATCGTCGACAAGGGTTATGATTTCAAAGACGGCCTCTTTTCCGGATACGATCCCGCAAAGCGTTCGTATCAGACGGCCAGCTGGGGTTACGAGCTCGACGGAAGCGGTTTCGCACGCCGCGACAACACTTTACAGAACCCACGCACTGTATTTCAACTGTTAAAGGAGCATTATTCTCGCTACACGCCTGAGATGGTTTCCTCGATTACCGGAATCCCGCATGAAGATTTCTTGAAGGTTGCCGGTTTGGTGGGCGAAATGGGGCGCCCGGACAAAGTCATGACGATCGTCTATGCTGTGGGACTGACGCACCACACAACCGGAACGCAGCTCATCCGCTCCGGCGCGGTACTGCAATTGCTGCTCGGCAACATCGGGAGGCCGGGCGGCGGCATGAACGCAGAGCGCGGCCACGCGAACATACAAGGCAACACTGATAATGCGCTCTCTTGGGAAATACTTCCGGGCTATCTGAAAATACCGTTGCCGGGCCAGACCAACATCGACGACTATGTTGCTAAAAGCGCTACCAAAAAGCTGGACCCCAATTCATGGAATTTCTTTGGAACCAATTATCGCAAGTTCATGGTGAGCTTGCTCAAAGCATGGTACGGGGACGCGGCCACCGCGGCCAACGATTTTGCCTTCAACTATATCCCGAAGCCTGCGGAAAATTCATCCTGGCTTACCATTTACGATAACGCGCTGCAAGGCAAGATGGAAGGACTGATGCTTTCGGGCATGACCGCGGCGAGCATCGGCCCCGATTCGAATCAGGTGCTCGAGGCGCTCTCCAGACTCAAGTGGCTTGTCGTCATGGATCCATTTCCTACGACGAGCTCAGAGTTCTGGCACGCTGCCGGCCTCGCTCCGGAAACTATTCAAACCGAAGTATTCATGCTGCCTGCCACGCACTGGATTGAAAAAGACGGCGCCTTCACGAACAGCGGTCGCTGGGTGCAGTGGAAGGATCAGGTACTGCCGCCGCAAGGCGAGTCCCGGCACGATCACTGGATTCTGGCCGACATCTTCCAAAGAGTGAAGACGTTGTACGAGCAACACGGCGGAAAATTCCCGGATCCGATAATGCACCTCGCCATGGACTACCACAACCCGTTGCGGCCGGAACTCGATGATCTGGCTCGGGAAATGAACGGCAAAGATCTTACAACCGGCAAACAGATGGCGACATTTGCCAAGTTGCAAGACGATGGGACGACGACGGCCGGCAATTGGATTTATACTGGCATGTATAGCGACAAAGGAAACTTCTCGAAACGTCGCCACGGAATACAAGATGTTGCGAAAAATGACCCGACCGGCATGGGATTCTTCCCGAACTGGGCATGGAGTTGGCCGCTGAACCGGCGCGTGTTGTACAACCGTGCGTCGGCCGATCTCGACGGCAAACCGTGGGATCCAAAGCGGCCCGGCATCCAGTGGAATGGCGAGAAGTGGGTCGGCGACGTACCAGATTATCCTCCGAAGTTGAGTCCCACCGATCCGAAAGCATGGCTGCCGTTCATCATGAACGGCGAGGGCGTTGGTCGCCTGTTCAGCAACTCGCTTGCTGATGGACCGATTCCCGAGCACTACGAGCCGATTGAATCGCCCGTGCAAAACCCGCTGCACGCATCGATATCGGCCTCTCCGGTAGCGTTTCTCTACGACAAAGCTGCCGGCAGACCAGATCGCTTTGGCAGCCCCGATGAATTTCCAATCATTGCCACGACATACAGGCTTACGGAGCACGAGCACTACATTACGCAACAAGTGCGCCTGCTCGTGGAGCTTCAGCCAGAGCCCTTTGTCGAGATCCCTGAGGATTTGGCGCAAGAAAAAGGTTTGAAGAACGGCGACCTCGTTCGTGTCCGGTCGAAACGCGGCAAGATGGAGGTGCGCGCTATCGTCACCAAACGATTGGGCCCGCTCCAGGTGGCTGGAAAGAAAGTGTACCAAATCGGCATACCTATTCATTGGGGCTACGTCGGCATCGCCGCCGAAATGCATCCTGAGCAGTCGCAACTTTGGCTCGCCAATAGGCTGACGCCGTTTGTGGGCGACGCAAACTCCAGGACGCCGGAATTTAAGGCGTTTCTGGTCGACATTGAGAAGGCATGATGGCGCAGGCATTGGGCGTTGTTATGAATCCTTGGACTCAGCGCCGCCGTCGCGCAGCGGAGTTGGCAGAGCGTTGGTCATTTGCGGCCGAGTTGCTCACTTTCTACGCTGCGCTATTAGACGTGCAAGAAGCGGTGTGGGTGAGGGCGCGCATGGACGTGCCCAAACGCGCTGACCTGATTTCGTACGCCGGCGAGCACGCGCTGCGACACGTCATAGATGTAACGACTGAAAAGGGCCCGGCCAAATTGGCTAGCGTAGCTGCCATAGTATTTCACGAATTCGACTTCGTACAACAGGCTCGGGGCTGGCTCGAAAACGACGCGCTCGAGCCCGTTGCTCGATACCTGGTGCGAGCCTCGGTTGGACCTGTGCTGGAGGCGATTGGCTTAGCATCAGGTGTAGCGTCAGGCGGAGCGAGCGATGAGCGACACTGTCCACATTGCGGCGGCCTGCCGCAGCTGAGCTACTTCGCGACCTCGGCGGAAGATCTGGTAACGCCGCAGCGCTTCCTCGAATGCGAACGCTGTGCGACGAGTTGGGCATACCCGCGGATGACATGCGCGGCGTGCGGCGAGACGAAAACCGGCCTCCTGCCGACCTTTGGAGAGCAGGGGACGCTGCAAGCCGACCTTGCAGGCCGAGTGATTCGAAAACATGGATTGCAGACAGATGAAAACAAAACACAAGCGTCGGCCGAGACAGTGCCGCGCTTTCGCCACATTCGAATCGATGCGTGTCGCGCGTGCTCTCGTTATCTGCTCACCGTCGACCTCGGACGCGACGCTCACGCCGTACCGGTTGTCGATGAACTAGCGGCGGTGCCGCTCGACCTCTACGCCAAAGAACAAGGCATGACGAAAATTGTACCCAATCTGATGGGGTTTTAATAATGGCTGAACCACTGGGCCTCTTCACGGATACGAGCATCTGCATCGGCTGCAAAGCGTGCGAAGTTGCGTGCAAAGAATGGAACCAATTGCCCGGCAATCCGCCGCAGTTTCGCGACAGCTTCGACAACACGGGCCAGCTCGATGCGCAAAATTGGCGCCACGTCAAATTTATCGAGCATGTGCCCGATACACCGATGACCGCCGGCAACGGACATGCGTGGCTCATGATGTCCGACATCTGCAAGCATTGCACGCACGCAAGCTGCCTTGAAGTCTGTCCGACACAAGCCATTATCAAGACCGAATTTAACACCGTCTTCATTCAGCAAGATGTGTGTAACGGCTGCCGCGATTGCATCGGTGCCTGCCCGTATGGAGCCATCGGTTTCAACCAAGACACGGGGACCGTTCACAAGTGCACCATGTGTTACGATCGTCTGCAAAACAACATGGAGCCGGCGTGCGCGAAGGCATGCCCGACACAGTCGATACAGTTCGGCAAGCTCGCCGACCTTCAAAAAAAAGCCGACGCGCGTCTGGGGACCCTCAAAGCGCAAGGAAATCCCGAGGCGCAGCTGTATGGCCGGGACGATGCGGTGTATGGCGGACTGGGCGCATTCTTTTTGCTCATGGACAAACCCGAAGTCTACGGTTTGCCGAATAAGGAGAACGCCGTCTTACCGCGCCGCAACAATGCGCGAAGTTACTTTGGGGCGCTCGTGACTGGGGTGATCGCTGTGTTCGCTGGTATGGTTGCGTTCCGGCGTAATGGCAGCGACTCCGCGGTCGAAGACGGCGACGGCTCACGTACAACCAATGGCTGAGCACTTCGTTCAGTCCCCGGCTTGGGGATGGTACATTCTCGGGTATTTTTTTGTCGCCGGTGTCTCTGGCGGCTCGTACACTCTCGCCACGATGCTTCGCTTTTGGGGCGGCGAGCGTGATCAGCCTATCGCTCGGATCGGTTTTCTTGTTGCGTTTCCGCTGGCCGTTGTGTGCGGCATCTTGCTGACCATAGATCTCGGTCAGCCGCTGCGCTTCTGGCACATGATGGTCAACGCGACCCCCGGCAACTATGGTCTAAGCTTCAAATATTGGTCTCCGATCTCGCTCGGCACATGGGCCTTGCTGATCTACAGCGGTTTGTCGTTCCTCTCGTTCCTCGAAGCTCTTGGGCTGCTGGCTTTCTTGTCAGGCGCTTTGGGCCGATTGTTGAACGTCATCGGGTCGGTGTTGGCGCTCTTTATCGCTTCCTATACCGGCGTCGTCCTGAGCGTGTCTAATCAGCCGGTATGGAGCGACACATGGACGCTCGGCGGTCTCTTTCTTGCCTCGGCGCTGAGTGGATCGGCCGCGCTGCTTGCATGGTTTGCACATTCACGGCCCGACGCTACCTCAACGCAACGGCGCTTACTGCGAGCTGACGGAATCTTTGCGCTGCTGGAGCTGGTCCTCATCGTCCTCTTTTTCGGCACGCTCGCGGCCGCCGGCACACTAAAGCTCGAACTCGCCGGACCATGGATCATCATCTGGATACTGGTCTTGGCCAGTCTGGTGCCGCCGCTCATGGACCTTGGGCACGGGCGGCCCGCCGTCTCGGCTCGTGGAAGAACATTCACAGCGTCAACTGCGTTTATCGTGCTCGCCGGGGTCTTTTTGATGCGGCTGGCTATTATCTTCAGCGCCCAATCCTGATAGGAGGGCCCGCATGGACCGCGGAACAGGGCGCCACTCCGGCCTTAGGCTGCAATCCCCGGCTTTTAGTTCATGTGTTCGTAGACTCTATTTTATTTGCGGCAGGCCATTTTTTCGAGGGGAGCTTCACATGCGATCAGGGTTAGTGGCGGCGCTGAGCATCGCGCTTATCGTTTGCGCGTGGTCAACCTCAAGCGCACAGCAATCACCAAGCACAGTGTCGGCGGCGGAAATGATGTCCTCCGCTGTCAGCGACCAGTGGTCAATGTATGGACACGACTACAGCAACCAGCGCTACTCGCGCCTCCGGCAAATCAACACAACCAATGTGAGCAAGATGCAGCCGGCGTGGGTCTTTCAAACCGGCGTTATCGGCCCGTTTGAAACGACGCCTGTCGTTATTGGCGACAGGATGTACATCACGACGGCGAATTCGCACGTTTTCTCGTTGGACGCACGAACAGGAACCGTGCGCTGGCACTATCAACCGAAGTTAGGAACGGTCATCTTTTGCTGCGGTAACGTCAATCGCGGCGTTGCCGTGGCTGGCGGAAAAGTATTCCTCGGGCAACTCGACGGCAAGCTCGTGGCACTCAATCAGGACACCGGCGCTGTCGTGTGGTCAGTTCAGGCCGGCGACAACGCCGCTGGCTACAGCCTTACGATGGCTCCACTCGTGTATAAGGATATGGTCATCGTCGGCGGAGCGGGCGGAGAATATGGCATTCGCGGATCAGTCACGGCCTACTCGGTCAATGACGGTACGATGAAGTGGCGCACGTACACCGTCGGTCCGGGCTGGGAAGGAGGCTGGTCGGCAACCACTCCCAACGGAGCGAACCTTCATCGCGATCTCGCCGCAGAAAAGGCAGCCGACGCGAAATACTCAGGTACCTGGCAAAATGGCGGCGGCGAAGTTTGGATGACGCCCGCACTGGATCCGTCGATGAACGCAATATTTGTGACGACGGGTAATCCGTCGCCTGACCTTGACGGCAGTCAACGGCCTGGCGATAATCAGTGGACCGACAGCGTCATCGCGCTCGACGCGGACACCGGCAAAGTCAAATGGGCCTATCAAGAAATCCCGCATGACGTCTGGGATCTCGATGCCGTTTCGCCGGTTGTTCTGTTTACGACAACCGTGAATGGCGAGAAAGTGCCGGCGGTTGGACAAGCGGGCAAGACAGCGTGGTTCTACGTGTTGGATCGCAGAACGGGTAAGCAGATCCGCGTGTCTGAGGCGTTCGATCCACAGGAGAACATGTTTGCTCAACCGACTGCCGCTGGGACGCGCATGCTGCCTGGTGCCAATGGCGGCGATGAGTGGTCGCCTGTTTCATTCGATCCAACGTTGGGCTATGCGTTCGTGGCGACGCTCAACCAGCCCATGTGGTACAAGACGCATCCTGCACCGCTGACGAATGGTGCGCTCTGGCTGGGCAGTGCCTTCATTGCCATCCCAACAGAGAAGCAAGACGGCTCAGTCGTTGCCATTAACACGGCAACCGGCAAGCTCGCGTGGACGCACAAGGTAGACTATCCGATGATCGGCGGGCCCGCATCAACAGCCGGCGGACTCACGTTTGTCGGGGAGAGCAATGGCTACTTTGACGCCTTCAATTCGCGCACGGGTAAACTGCTCTGGCACTTCCAAACGGGCGCGGGTTGCAACGCAGCACCCATGGTCTATGAGATCGGGGGACAGGAATATGTCGCAGTAGCCTCGGGCGGCAGTTTCCAGATCAACACACCATACGGCGACGCTCTGTACGTTTTCCACGTTCCTAGCATGTAGCAACATCTTTCGCTCCATAGGGGACACTATCATAAAGACCCTCATCATCGTTACAGTGCTGGCGCTTGCGGGGCTCTGCCCCACAAGCGCTTGCCCTTCTCCGTCACCATCCCCGGCTCCAACCTCCGCCGCTCCGGCATCGTCCGGGCCGGCCTGGATGCATTTCGATGCAAGCAAGAAAACGGCTTCGTTCGACATCGGAATGGCTTCCAACGGCAATAACGGCACCTTCAATTTCAACGGCTATGGTCGCGGCGACATGACGATCACCGTGCCGCTCGATTGGAAAGTCCACATGCATGTGACCAACAAGGGCTACGGAGCTATTCCTCATAGCCTTGAAGTCGTTACGCCGTCGGAAACGGTTCCTAAGCAGGGTGTAGATCCAGCATTTCCTCAGGCCGAAACTATCAACTTGGTTCAGGGGATGAGCGTCGGTCAGTCCGACAACGTCGACTTTGTGGCTAACAAAGAAGGCAAATATTGGATCATGTGCGGCGTTCCCGATCACGCCATCGGCGGCATGTGGGATTGGTTCATTGTCTCGAAGGCGGCGCAAGTTCCATCGGTAATATTCAAAAGTTCGTCCGGATGAGGCACTAGGTTCGAGTCACGGAGTTCCGCCATGTCCATTCGGCCTATCCAACGCCTCATCAAGTCGAAGCCCACGCTGGAAGGTGCAGGCGTCCACCTGTGGCGCGCGTTCGGATTCGGCAACACGTCGGATTTTGATCCATTCCTGTTGCTCGATGACTTCCGCAACGACGTACCCGCAGACTACTTGCCAGGTTTTCCTTGGCATCCTCATCGGGGAATCGAGACCATCACCTACGTGCTCACCGGCACTGTCGAGCATGGCGACAGCATCGGGCACTCCGGCACGATTGCCCCAGGCGACGTGCAATGGATGACAGCTGGCAGGGGAATCATCCATCAAGAAATGCCCAAGGGCGATCGGACCGGCCGAATGCACGGCTTCCAATTATGGGCAAACCTTCCGGCGGCTCGTAAGATGACCGCACCGAGATATCAAGAGGTCAAGTCAGGCGACATCCCGGAGGTGAAAGACGATGACGGGACCGATGTTCGTATCGTCTGCGGCTCATTTTGGGGAAAGATGGGTCCTGTTGACGAAGTCGCCATTAACCCTATTTACTTGGACGTGACCGTACCGCCCGGACGCCAAAAGCGCCTCCCGGTTGAAACCACGCATCATGCATTCGCCTATATCATTTCGGGTGATGCAAAATTCGGCAACGCGTCCGATCCACTGGCGGTCCCGACCGAGTCGGCCAACTGGCTGGACACAACGCCCCCGGCGCAAGCCGAGAATCGATCGCTCGTGCTTTTTGATAATGGTGACGAGGTCTTGGTGCAAGCGGGTGAGGACGGCGTCCGCTTTCTTCTTGTCTCAGGGAAACCGCTTGGGGAACCTGTTGCCTGGTACGGGCCCATCGTGATGAATACACAAGAACAGCTTCAAGACGCGTTCACCGAGCTGCGTGAAGGAACGTTTCTCAAGCGTTAATTTCAACCGGCGACCCACGGTTTGCGCCAAGGAGCTGCGCAGTGGAGGCGCGGTTCATCACCAAGCACAGCCACCCGAATGAGTCTACGATGAGCCCCATCTCATCTGCCGCAAGATCCTGATACGTCCTCGCGCGGCGCGCGTACAGTTTGCCGGCGGGCGACGAGACGGTTAAAGAATCACGCTCGTTGAGCTTTGCCTCGTTCAGCGCATCGGTCTTTACTGACAGCCGAACGTTGCCAAAGCGATCGATGTTTGTTACTTCGCACCGAATGCGGCCGGGTACGATCTCGGCGCGCGGCGGCACAAGCGAACATAGGCTCTGCAACTCCAGCGTGGACCCAACATCTTCAAATGCAACGCCTAGGCTCAAGTGAGCCGCCACCGGAGAAAACACGTCACGCGCGTGAAAGGTTGAAGATCGCGACCGTCCGTGGTAGCGGGTCTCACTGAGCTCGCGGGCTTCACGTGCGCCGCCCAGCGACTGTGCGACGCTCGTCAGCAAGCCGTTGTCGGGTCCGACAAGTATGTCGCCGCGCCCGCAGCGCAATGCGATGGCTCGACGCGTCGATCCCACGCCGGGGTCGACGACGAGCACGGCGATCGAGGGCGGCGCAAACGGTACGACGTCCGCTAAGACAGCAGCCGCGCCGGCAACGTCGAAAGGCGTCAGAGCGTGAGTGAGATCGATAATGTGAGTGGTGGGCGCGATAGCTGCCACGACCGCATGACAGGTGCCGACCCACTCCGAGCCGGGTCCAAAATCGCTTGCAAAAAGTATCAGGCGCAACTCATGTGTAGCAACGGATCTTTAGATCCGTTCATGAAGACTGCCGCAACGCAGGTGGCGGTGTAGCACCACCTTCGTTCTGCGTATAGCCGGCTGGCACGTCGAATGACGAAGCATCGTACGGGACTTGCTTTACCGACTGCGTCTCGGTCGTGAACGTCATCATATTCGATAAGTGCGAGAGGACGTCCAATACACCCGAGCTTTGCATGTACGGGTTGGGAGGCATTGCCTTGAGCTTTGCGTTGAGCTCGCTTTGCATCGCGCTCATGTCGACCTTGCGGATGATGCGCAGCGGAATCTCTACCGTCGAGGCAACCTGTTGGTCGCGATCGTTGCCGCTAACCGGTACGGCACATTGGTTAGGCACATCGCTCGTCGCATACCACCGTTCCGTCGTCCATTTTTGCTGGCTCATGTCCGGCACCCCACTCGCCTTATCGGGCTTCGCACACAGCCAGGCGGAAAGGTGTAGATCGTCGTCTCAGTTTTGTGGTGAGCCGTCATACCGGCGATGGTGTCTGTCTGATCGTCGCTTGAATGGTCGACGGTCGCCGTCGGCGCCTTGCAATCTGTGCTCTGGGCCTCTTTGCCGCTTGCGTCGGTCGCAACAGCGGCTGCGCCTTCGGCCGCGAGCTCGTCAAACGTCTTCACAGAATAGGTGTGCGCAGTGTTATCGATCGTTACTAAGCGCCCGAGGTCGCACTGCACCAAAATCGTTATATTGCCATCGTCGATGCGGCGACGCAGCGTTGACACGGTGGTCGTGACGGCTTCGCTCTGAACTTCAGTCACTCCCATCTTCATCTGAGGAGCCGTACTTTGGACCATCTTTTGCTGAACTTTCGACGCAATGAGTTGAGCGGCCATTGCTAGGATTGGGTTGACGGCACTGAGGACCTGTTGCAACACGCTACCCATGAGTGATTGGGCTATGCCCGCCATCGCGCTTTTGGCCATCATCTGCCCCATAAACTTTTTCGCTTCCGCGCCGTTCGATATGGTCTGTCCATTTATGGTCATGGCAGTGCGCGTGCTCACCTGAGTGTATTGCACCGCGACGTCAGCGGCCCGAAGCGGCTGCGCAGAGGACGTGGCGACAAGCAATGCGAGCAGCAATGATAGCAACGAAGTGAAAACGCTGCGAGCCATAGGAAATTAGTTTTGCCGGCCGGCGCTCCAACCCTTGGGCACTAGTGTGCGGTTTTGGTGTGGGGTGAGTCTGGCGTGAGCGCCTTCGTCGTCGATGCAGGCTCCCACACCTGGTACTCCTTGCGTCGGCGCTGCGAACGATACACCGACTGGCTCTTGAGCCTGCAGTAGAACTCGAGCATCGCTGCTCCGAATGTCCAGTGCAGGCGTTTCCAGTTGCGCAGTGCGTGTGGGAGGGCCGCACGCAAAACAGGCAGCGTGCGCATCGTCGAGACGCGGACGTTATGTTCGCGCATGATCGCCAGGTTGCCGACGATGCAATGCATGCGCTGCGAAACAAAATCGGACAACGTGCCCGGCCCCTTGTTGTAGACAATCGCCTGCGGTGCGTAGGCCGCCTTGTACCCGGCCGAGCGGACGAGCTGATACGCGGAGAGTTCGTCGCATATCGCGGCCGGATTCAAACGGCGAAAAACGTTGCGAAAAGCGATAAGCTCCCCCATCTTCGGATCGCGCAACGAAATCTCGTGATGCAGCGTCCACATGAGGTTCGAGGCATAGCCGAAAAAGTTGTCGTCGGCATTGAGGGGAACGGCGTGAGCACCTACCATGCCGATCTCGGGATCGGCGAACGGTCGCATGATTTCTGCAACGGTTTGCGTTTGGAAGATGAGGTCCGCGCTGGAGACCATGAGGATTTCTTCGGTTGCGGTGAGGAGAAATTTATTGACCGCTGCCGTCTTCCCAGCGCGATCTTGCTCCTCGATGAGCACGACGCGCGGGTCTCGTCGTGCATAGTCTGAAACGATCTCGCAGGTCCGATCGGTACAGCCGCTGGCAACGACGACGATGCGAGAGATGCTGGCGCCCGACGTCTGCGACAAAATGCTCTCAAGGAGTGAACCTATGTTGCGCTCCTCGTTATAGGCCATGATCCCGATGGCTGGCGCGGCGGACATATGCGGGCTTTCTGAGGTGAAAGGGTGCTGAGACAGGGGTGTCTCTTCTTTAACCATCGGCGTTCCGGCATGCTCTTTTTACGAATTGCATCAGGCGAATGGCCGATAATTGGGACAGATGAGATTGACATTTATCGACAGTGCCTGTGCCATTTTCGAGCACGCCGGTTATCGAGTTCTGGCAGACCCGTGGCTGTCAAATGGAGCGTTTGAGGGTTCTTGGTATCACTTCCCCGTGGTGAAGACGAAGACGCACGACGTCGAGGACGTCGACGCGCTTTACATTAGTCACGTGCATCCCGACCATTTCGATCCATCGACGCTGCGCTCGTTTCGCCGCGACTTACCAGTTATTGTCTTGGATTACGGTAAGAACTATTTGCATCGGCTCTTGCGCAACGAAGGCTTCGAGCGTTTGGTAGCGATCCCGGATCAGCAGTCGGCGACCTTAGGGCCGTTTCGACTCACCGCCTACAAGCCGTTCGCCACAGACGTCTTTCACGATTCCAAGATCGGTAACGTCATTGACAGCGCGCTCGTGCTGGAAGCCGACGGGTACTCGATCTTCAACGGCAATGACAACAACCCGACGCTTGAGGCCGCGCAGTACCTGCGGCAACGGCACGGCCAATTTACTGCCGCCCTGCTCAAGTACAACGCCGCCAGTCCATATCCGGCATGCTTCATGCATCTCAACGAGCAGCGACGGCTTGCAGAAGCCGATCGCATTCGACAGCGCAATCTCGATTATCTCGTTGCGGTGTGCGATGTGTTGAAACCCGCCTACGCGATGCCCTTCGCAGGCAATTTTGTGCTCGCGGGAGCGCAGTGGCGCAAGAACCGGTTTCTCGGGACCACGACGTGGGATGACGCTGCACAGCACGTCGAGCATGAGCGCCCTGGGCAGAAGACGCTCGTCCTACGGGAAGGGCAAACATTTGATTTCACGACAGAATCGGCAGACGGCGCGTACGCCCGAGTCGACGCGGCTGAACAGCAGCGTTATATTGAAGAGAATCTCAAAGACGTTCGCTATCCATACGAATCGCAGACATTCAGTACTGCCGACGCGCAGTGGTTGCGTTCGGCGCTGCCGGTCGCCCGCGAGAACCTATGGCGCGTGCAGCAGCAGTTCGGATTTAAGATGGATTACAATGTGTACATACGTGCCGGTGATGATTTTTTCCGGTTTTCGCTTGCTGACGACGGCGCCGATTTCGTGCGTCCAGCGAGCGGCTTTACGCGACCATATCTCACTGCCGATATGGATCCCCGGCTGCTCCTCAACATCGTCCGTCGCGATGCCCATTGGAACAATGCCGAGATCGGCTGTCACATCGATTTCTTTCGCGACCCAGACGTCTATCATCCAGACCTCCATGTGATGCTTTCATTTCTGCACGTGCCCGTGTCGGCCGCATGAAAACGGCACGCAACGCACCAATGGAAAAGCATCACCAAGAACGCTTTACCTGGAGGCGCAGCGGCGAATTCGAGACCTACAATTTGGCGCTCGGACACTTCCAAGTGCAGGCCGGCCTTGAGCATGCTCGCGGACGAAGTGCACTTGACATGCCTTGCGGCGACGGGGCCCTAACCGAGGAGTTCTGCCAACACTTCGAACGAGTCGTCGGAGTCGATGCGTCCGCGCAACACTTGGCGTTGGCGCGCGCACGGTTACCAAACGTCGAATTCCACGAGAGTCTGATTGAAGACGTTCGCTTGAACGAGCGGTTCGATTCAATCTTCATGCTCAACGTCCTCGAGCACGTGATCGATCCCGCAACCGTGTTGCGGAAGGCAGCGTCTTTGCTCGCGCCGGGCGGCGTTGTGATCGTACACGTGCCCAACGCGGACGCGATCAACCGGCGCATTGCCGTGGCTATGGGAACCCTGCTGACACGCGACGAGATGTCACCGTATGACATAAACGTCGCCGGGCACCGCCGGTCGTATACGCTTGCCGGACTCATCGCCGAGACGCAGGCTGCCGGGTTACGGGTTGTGGCAACCGGCGGCGTGTTCTACAAGATGTTATCAACGCCGCAGATGGACTGGTTATTGAAGAACGGACCGTGGGAAGAAGGCGGATTTGGTTGGGGCCGCGTTGGCGCGCCGGGGCGCGATTGGCGCGCGGAGTTTTGCCGCGCGTGTTATGAGATTGGCAAAGAGCGGCCCGAGGATTGCAACATCGTCTTCGTGGTCGCCGAGAGAGAGCGCGACGAAAGAGACGGAGCGAACGCATGAAGGTTGTCATACTGGCGGGCGGGATGGGCACGCGTATCAGCGAGGAGACGCATCTACGGCCAAAGCCTATGACCGAGATTGGCGGGAAGCCTGTCCTGTGGCACATTATGAAGACCTATTCAGCCTACAACCTCAACGACTTCATCATCTGCTGTGGATACAAAGGCTACATGATTAAAGAGTACTTCGCAAACTACGCACTGCATATGTCGGATGTGACCTTCGACATGCGCTCGAATATGATGCGCGTTCATCAAAATAGCGCCGAGCCGTGGACCGTCACGCTCGTCGACACAGGTGAGGACACTGCAACCGGTGGCCGCCTCAAACGAGTACGGAGCTATCTCGATAACGATGCGTTTTGTTTTACATACGGGGATGGCGTGAGCGACGTCAATGTCACCAAACTCATCGAGCATCACCGTAAACAAGGATTGCCTGCGACCGTCACCGTGACGCGGCCCCCTGGCCGCTTCGGCGTTCTGACGCTCACGCGCGACAAGGTGACCGCGTTTGAAGAAAAACCCACCGATGACGGCGGCTGGATTAATGGCGGCTACTTCGTGCTCTCGCCCTCGGTCATTGACTATGTCAAGGATGACGCGACAGCGTGGGAACGTCAGCCGATGGAGCGATTGGCAAGTGAGGGCAAACTCGCGGCCTATCCCCATGAGGGCTTCTGGCAGCCGCTCGACACGCTGCGCGACAAGATTCTCCTCAACGATCTATGGTCGGCGGGAAAAGCCCCGTGGAAGGTTTGGCAGTGACGCCGAGCTTTTGGGACGGCAAGCGAGTTTTTGTCACGGGGCACACCGGTTTTAAAGGAAGCTGGTTATGCTTATGGCTGCAGCGGCTTGGCGCCGAGGTCGTTGGGTATGCGCTCGACCCGCCAACTGCTGTGAACTTGTTTGACGCTGCCCGAGTGCACTCTGGCATCACATCGCTTCGCGGCGACGTTCGTGATGCCGAGCTGCTGGAGCGTTCGCTACGCGAGCATAAGCCAGAGATCGTGATGCACTTGGCGGCGCAGCCACTTGTGCGCCGCTCGTACGAAGCACCGCTTGAAACCTATGAAATAAACGTACTCGGCACCACTGCCGTTCTCGACGCGCTGCGCAACACGCGGGGAATCCGCGCCGCGGTGATCGTCACGAGCGACAAATGTTACGATTTGCGCAGCCAAACAGAACGCTACACAGAAGAAGATGCGCTTGGGGGGCATGACCCATATTCTTCCAGCAAAGCTGCTGCCGAGTTCGTGACCGCCGGTTATCGAGCATCATTTTGGACGGGTCGCAACGCCGTCGCTGTGGCGACGGTTCGGTCGGGAAACGTTATCGGGGGCGGTGACTGGTCTCGTGATCGCCTGCTTCCCGATCTTATTTCAGCCTTTTCAGAAGGCCGGCCGGCGCTCGTTCGTGAGCCCGGCGCCATCAGGCCTTGGCAGCACGTACTTGATCCCCTTCGCGGTTATCTCATGCTGGCGGAAAGACTCTACGGTACCCCTTCGCGTGGCTTCGATTCGGCCTGGAACTTTGGTCCGCCGGCTGCAAACGAACGGACGGTGCGCGACATCGCCGATACCGCAGCGAAGATGTGGGGATCGGATGCGTCCTGGAAACCCGACCCGGCCGACCACCCTCACGAAGCTCGCGTGCTGCGCCTCGACAGCGCCAAAGCCGCCTCAAAGCTGGACTGGCGCGGTCGCATACCGCTCGACGCTGCGTTGGAACGGACACTGTCCTGGCATAAGAAGTTTTTAGATAGAGCCGATGCTCGCGCGCTCGCGATCGAGGATATCGACGAACTCGCCATGCACGCGGTCGGATCGTGACGCCGCCAGTTTGCCGTTTTTGTGCAGCACCCCTCATGCGGGTGTTCGTCGATCTCGGCATGTCACCGCCGTCGAACGCGTTCGTCACGCCGGCGCAAGCCGCTGAACCAGAAGAGTTCTTCCCGCTTCGGACGTACGTCTGCGATGAATGTCACCTCGTGCAGCTGCCCCAGTTTCAAACGCCAGCTCAAATTTTCAGTGAATATCCGTACTTCTCATCGTATTCGACGTCGTGGCTGGTGCATGTGGAGAACTATGCGCGGTCCATGCGCGAGCGGTTTTCGCTGGATTCGACGAGCCTGGTTATCGAACTCGCGAGTAACGATGGACATCTGCTGAAGTTTTTCAGAGACGCCGGCATTGAGGTACTAGGCATCGAGCCCGCAGCCAACGTGGCCGCAGTGGCACGAAGCAACGGCGTGTCGACGCTCACCGAATTCTTTGGACGGAAGCTCGCGCGCAAGCTCGTCGCCGGCGGACGCCTCGCAAACCTTGTGGTTGCAAATAACGTACTTGCCCACGTACCGGATTTGAACGATTTTGTGGGCGGTGTTGCAGAGCTGCTCGCGCCTTCGGGCGTCGTCACCTTCGAGTTCCCGCACCTCGCCCGGCTGATTGAGGCGGGCGAATACGATACCATCTATCATGAACATTTTTCGTATTTCTCGCTCATCTGCGTGAAAAAAATCCTGGCCGCTCATCAACTTCGCGTATTCGATGTTGAAGCATTGCCGACACACGGTGGGTCGCTGCGCGTCTTCGCCGCCAAACCGGAGAGTCGATTCACCGAAACCGCCAACGTGCAGCGTATTCTCGAGGATGAACGGGCTGCAGGATTCGAAACCGGAACTGCTTACGATGATTTCGAATCACGCGTGAAGGAGAGCAAGCGCGCTTTTGTTGCCTTTCTGAGAGACGCCGCGGCACGGGGCAAATATGTTGCCGGCTACGGCGCGCCAGCCAAGGCCACAACGTTGCTAAACTACTGTGGAGTGGGAACGGATTTGGTCGCTTTCACGGCGGACAAAAATCCTTATAAGCAAGGCAAGCTCATTCCCGGGGTGCACATTCCAATTTATCCGCCCGAGAAGATATTCGAGGCCAAGCCTGATTACGTTGTGATCTTTCCATGGAACATCCGCGACGAGATCACGCAGCAAATGGCCGACATTCGCGGCTGGGGCGGGCAATTCGTCATCCCCATTCCCGAAGCGCAGGTGCTGGCGTGAACAATGCCACGAAATCGCTCGTCGTGTGGGGAGCGACCGGGCACGCAAAGGTCATCGCTGAATTCGCTCCCGCGCTCGGTTACAGGATCGTCGCGTTATTCGACAACGACCCAAACGTTGCGTCTCCGCTCGCAGGTGTTCCATTGCACCACGGTCGGGCGGGCTTCGACCGCTGGCGCGCCACTGCCGAAGGGGCAGCAAATTTCGTGGTTGCAGTCGGCGGCTCGCGCAATGCCGATCGCCTCGAGCTCATGCGAGTGCTCGAGGAGGCCGGTCTGGTCGCGGCAACGCTTATCCATCCGACGGCGTTTGTCGCCGCGTCGGCGCAGTTGGGGGCGGGTTCTCAGATTCTGGCGCACGCAAGCGTGTGCGCCGATGCCGTCCTCGGCAGGGGCTGCATAATCAACACGGGAGCGAGCGTTGACCACGATTGCCAGCTCGCGGATGGTGTGCACGTCGCGCCAGGCGGAATTCTGTGTGGCTGCGTGAGAGTTGGCACGTGCGCGTTTATCGGGGCTGGTGCCGTCCTGATACCGCGCATCAGTGTCGCTCGCGATGCGGTCGTCGCCGCGGGCGCCGTTGTCACCAAAGATGTGCTGGCGGGTCAGACGGTGGGTGGCGTGCCCGCCAAAACTATGGACCCGGCAGGCAAGAGTGGAAGCGGGCAATGACCGACGGCCGCAACGACACATCAGACGCAGCAGCAATCGAAGCAATGGCCGCCGACACCGAACTGGCTAAGCTGTCGCACGCATTTTTCCTCAAGACGTGCGAACACCGTTACTCCTATAATTTCTCCTGGCTCGGCCGCCCTGTGATTCAATATCCGCAAGATCTCATCGCCGTGCAGGAAGTAATCTGGAGCGTGAAGCCCGATCTCATCGTCGAGACGGGCATCGCACACGGCGGCTCGCTCGTATTTTATGCCTCGCTACTCGAGTTGATCGGCGGACCCGGTAACGTCATTGGCATTGACAACGACATCCGTGCTCACAACCGCACCGCTATTGAGGGGCATCCTCTATCAGCGCGGATCAACATGGTCCAAGGATCATCCGTGGACGATGCGGTAGCGCGCAGCGTTGCTGAGGTCGCCCGTGACAAACAGCGCGTTCTGGTAATCTTGGATTCAAACCACACACATGCGCACGTTCTACGCGAACTCGATCTCTATTCGCCGCTTGTTCGCGCGGGCAGCTACGTGATTGTCTTCGACACCGCAATAGAGCGGATGCCGGCAAACGCGTTCGCGAACAGGGCATGGGGACTAGGTAACAATCCGCACACGGCCGTGCAAGAGTTCCTCTCTCGCAACGACCGCTTCGCCGTCGATAGCGCAATAGACGACAAACTGCTCGTCAGCGCAGCTCCGGGCGGATACCTGCGATGCGTCAAGAACTGAGCCGAACTGAGACCATCCCCGTATTCGCTCCGCAGGTGGGCGCCGACGAGCTTGCACATCTTGCCGCAGCCATCGATGTAGGTTGGCTCGGGATGGGAGCAAGCACCAAAGACTTCGAGGATCGCATCAGCGCGTTTTTGGGTCTGCGCGATCGCTCCGTGGTGACGACCAATACGGGGACAGCGGCGCTCCACATCGCACTTCGTGCCGCCGGCGTAGGACCGGGCGATGAAGTCATTACGCCGTCATTCAACTACGTGGCCGATCATCAAGCGATCCACATGTGCGGTGCCGATGTCGTCATGTGCGATATCCGAGATGACAATCTCGGCATCGATTGCGAAAAAGCAGCCGCGCTGTGCGGGCCGCGGACCAAAGCGATTGTGCCCCTCCATTTTGCCGGCATACCGTGTGACGTCAAAGGCGTATATCAGCTTGCGTCCGAGCGCGGCTTGCGCGTTATCGAAGATGCCTGTCACGGTTTCGGGTCTCTCGTCGACGGCAAACGTCTCGGCAGCTTCGGCGACATCGCGGCGTTCAGTTTCGATCCCGTCAAGGTGGTTACGTCCATTGACGGAGGTTGCGTGGTCGTTCGAGACCCTGCCGAACTGGAACGACTGCGCCGCTTGCGCCTGCTCGGCATCGATCGCGACACGACCGAGCGCTATAAGAATCGCCGCGCGTGGGACTACGACGTTGTGAGCGAAGGGTACCGTTATCACCTTACCAACATCTTGGCCAGTGTCGGGATATCGCAGATCAAGCGCGTCGAGGACTTTATCAGTACTCGCCAGGCCGTGTGCCGCGAGTACAACCAGGCGTTTCAGGTTCTCCCCGGTGTGAAGACTCCATCGACCGACTTTTCAGGGGTGTCTCCCTTCATCTATAGCTTGCGCATTAGAGACGGCAAGCGTCAAGCGCTGGTGGATCATCTGCGCGCTCGGCAGATCGACGCCGGCATCCATTTTGTACCGGTGCACAAGCACACGTTCTTCAAAGACGCGCGCCGCGGCGATATGTCGGTCACCGATCGGGTCGTGGAGGAGGTTGTGACGTTGCCGCTCCACTCGTGCATGCGCCAGGATTTCGTCGAGCGCGTTATCGATGGCGTGCGATCGTTCTTCCGGTGACGGCGCGCGTTACCGTCATCATCCCGACGTATCGCCGCCCGCAGTTATTGCAGCGCGCAATCGGCAGCGTTCTCCAACAAACCTTTAGGGCTTTTCGTGCGTGCGTTTACGACAATGCTTCCGGTGACGAGACGGCAAGCGTGGTCGCAGCCGCATCGGCTCAAGACTCTCGCCTCGAATACCACGTGCAGCCTGTCAACGTGGGCGCGTTCGACAATTTTGTGAGCGGCATGGAGCACGTCGAGACAGAGTTCTTCTCGTTTCTCTCGGACGATGACGTGCTTTTCCCCGCCTTCCTGACGACGGCCGTGCGAGAGCTGGATCGCCACCCGGATGCCATGATGTTCGCGGGATCGACCCTCGAGTTTAACGATGCCGGTACGGTGCAATACGCACCTGTGGCTCGTTGGCCGCGCGAGGGGCAATACGATCCGCCCGAGGCGCTCTGGCATATGCTCGGCAACAGACACCCGACGTGGACCTCAATTCTTTTCCGTCGCGCAGTGATCGACCGCATTGGAGTGCTCGACAAGCGAGCCGGCGCGCCGTGCGATCTCGACTACGAGCTGCAGGTTGCCGCTCACTTTCCGATCGTTATCTCGTTTGAGCTTTGCGCAGCATACGTTCGGCACGCGCAGGCGGGATCGCAGCGAGAGGATACGAGCGTGATCGCCGGATACCAGCACATCGCTGAAAAGTTTCGAGCCGATACCGCGCTTGCGCCGAAGGTACGAAACGAGATTGCCAACGCGATTGAACGGCAGCTGCGCCTCAAACTAGCTGAGATCGCAGTGAAGTCCGTAGTGCGCGGCGACGACCCCGTTGCCCGCGATGCTCTTGCATTGTTGAAGAAATATCGCCCGACACCGCTGGGCACGCTCGCCCGTGCCACGCTCCCAATAGCGATGAAGGTCCCATTTGCACGCGGAATGGTTGCGGCGGCAGAAAGCGTGCGATTGCAGCTGCGTGCAGCCAATGCGAAGCGTTTGACCGCCAGAAGGTCGGGCACGAGCGCATTGCAAGCGCTCGCAGATCCTCACAAAGCGAGCTGATGGTGCATCCGCTCGACCTCGCGCCGTTTTGGATCCGATTCATGTGCGGTCTTGGGGTCGGCGCGGTGACCTGGATTGTTGCGGCTGACGTAGGCTACGATCTGGTTGGCCGCTGGATTCGATTCAATCATCCGGCTGCGCGACTCGCGGTCGGTGGAGCGACTGGGTATGCGTTGCTTGGATCGGCGGTGGCGCTGCTGGCGATAGGCCATGCCGTTCACCTATTTTCGTTGTCCGCTCTGCTCGTCGTCGCGCTCGTGCTTCGCGCGCCAAAGTTGCTCCAGCGGTTGCGGTCCTTGCCCGCTGCATGTACGCGCGCTTTGAATGCGCTGCGCGGTGCTGACCTCACGATACGCTTGGCGCTGCTGGTGAAAGTTGCTGCAGAATGTACGGGGCTGGTTATCGCTGCGCTTCCCCCGGTGTGGTGGGACCCGATAGCGTATCATCTGCCCATTGCTGCAGCCACGCTCTGGGGCGGTGGATTTGCTTTTGACCCTCAGATGGTGCAATCGGGCTTCCCGCTGCTCGGAGAAGCCGCTGCGCTACCTGCGTATGCCCTCGCGGGATCTGCGGGCGCAGCGATGGTCACTGTTGGTGCGGGCATGTGCGTGGCGTTGCTCGTTTGGGCGATCGCCGACATGCTTTCCGCGGGAAGCGGGCCCATTGCCGGCATGCTGGTTGTGACATCCGGCCTTTGGCTGTGGCTTGCTCCCTCTTTTTATGTGGACGTGCCGTTTGCGATGTTTGTGATAGCAGGTATCCTCGTCGCCCTGGAGACCCACGACCGATCGACGCAAGGTCGACAGGTTGACGATCCATCGCAGTTCCTTGTTGCGGGTCTTGCGGGCGCGCTGGCCGGCGCCGCAGCCGCAACGAAGTATTCGGGTCTGGCGCTTGCGCTCATCATCCTTCTACTCGCCGTGTGGGCCGCGGGCCGCAGGCGCCAGGCGTTCCTCGGTTTCCTGGCCGGCTTTGCACTCATCGCATCCGGTTGGTACCTGCGAACGTTCGTGTTGACCGCCGATCCGATCTATCCATTTCTTTCGCACACGCTCGCTTCGGCGTCGCAGGTCCGTGATTTCGCCGCGCGCTACGTCGACATGACCAGGCACTGGTGCGGAGGCGGGAGTTCCCTCGCGGATCTCGTCACACTGCCCTATCGTCTCGTCGCTGATCCGAAACAGTTCTGCGGCGATCCTGGATTAGCACTGCGCATCGGCATCATTTTTGCGGTAGTAGCTGTGATCGTGATTGTTCGAGCGCGCGTCGTGGCTGCTGTGTGCGCGATCATGACACTGTTTTGGTTCGCAACCAGCCAGCAATGGCGCTTTGCGTTGCCTGCGCTCTTCCTCTACGCGGCGATTGTAGGGGCGGGCGTGAGTGCTGCCGGCGAACGTCTGCGACAAATCGGCACGGTCATGCTCTCGGTACTTGGTGCTTATGTCGTTTTGACGAATTGGCTGCCGGCATTGCGGTCGCAAGCCTCATCAACAATCGTGCCGGCGTACGCATACATCGCCGGAAGGCAATCTGCCGAGCAATACCTTGATACCCGGCTCGAGACGTTTTCAGCGGCACGGTGGCTTGCGAAGCACAACATACCTGGCGACCAGATTGTCGCTCTCGATGACGTGCGGGATTACTATTTCCCTCGCGGCACGGCCTGGGCCAATCCATATTATCAGCAGGTGATCGCACTGGATTGGCACGCGGACTTTCAGGCACGCTACCGCGAGCTTGCAATCAGAGGCTACAAATACATCGTTGTCAACACCAGCGACGCATATCTCCACCGCACGCTGACAGGCGTTGATTGGAATGTATTTGACCGCGATCGTCAGCGCTTTACTGAGCTCTTTAGCGCAAACAGAGTTGCCATTTACCGGATGCGAGAGGGACCATGATGGCACGCTACTGGACGTGGATTGCCGTAATGGCCGCTGTCGCATTGCTCGGCTCGCAGCTCGCGCGCTGGATCGCCTTCTCAATGTTGCCCCAAGCGCCGCCCGACCGCTACCATGGCTTCATCGTGGGTCTCTCGCTGCCCATCCCCGTGGTGCAAGTAGCGCCGCATTGGTACGCAATTATCACCATGTGGTGTGTGTTCGCAGCACTTGCCATATGCGGCTGGCAGGCCGCGAGAGCTGTCGCCGGTTGGCAACGCGAGACAATCGTGCCCGTCTTTGCCGGGTACCTGATTGTTGCCCTCGCATTGACGTTCTTTTCGATAACCCTGTCAATCGATGGGTACTACTATGTGTTCTTCGCGCGGCTTTTTGGCGTGTACGGTGTCAATCCGTACGTGTTGGTCTCTCCGATCACAATCAATGACGGCATTTTCGCGCAGGAGTTTCCCTTGCTCCACAATCCTCCATTCCCAGATCCATACGGGCCTGGCTTCACCTTGCTCGCGGGCTTGATCGGTAAGCTGGAATCAGGGGCAAGTCTATGGGCGCAATTGTGGACCTGGCGCTGCATGTCTGTCGCTGCGTGCGCGCTTATACTCGCGGCCGTCGCACGCATCGTCAAGAAAATTGCGCCGCAGGAGAGAGCGCGCCGAGTCGCTATTGTCGCGTTTCACCCGCTCACGCTGTACGAAAGCGCGGCCGGCGGTCACAATGACTTCCTCATGGTCGCCGCCACTGCGTGGTCGTTTGCACTCGTCGATGAGCTCCCCCTCATAGCCGGGTTGCTGCTTGGCGCAGCGATTGCCATCAAGTATTTTGCTGCTATACTGCTGCCATTCATTGCTCTGCGCGCCGCTCGAAAAAGCGTCGTCGCTGCGGCCATTGTCGTCGTGCTCGCGGTTCTCGTGCCGGTGCTGTGTTTCCATCCGTTCGCCTTCGGCACCGTGGGGCAAGCGACGATGGCGAAAGTCGGCAGTAGTCTTTCGATGTCGCTCAACTGGCTGCTCGCACTGCCGCTTTTTGCGCTCAAGGCAAGCGATTCTGTTGTGCGCTCGGTGCAGTTCGCAATTCTCACCGCCTTTGCGCTCGTGACGCTTACTGCCATCGTGCGGTACGCGCGCACGTTGTGCAACGCCGACATGTTTCGTTCGATCACCGCGCTGTTGTGGTCGTTGCCTGCCTTGCATCCGTGGTACTCGGCGTGGCTCGTGCCGGTCTGCGCTGCGCGCGGAGCGTGGGCCGCATACGCTTGGTGGTTCAGCGCGCTTTCGCTGTTGGTATACGCGCACGAAGCGGTATTGCCGACGCCGTTCAACCATGCGATATTTGTCGTTCTTACTCTGGCTCTGCTCATTGCACCCATTGCGCTTGCTCGCGTTGGGACGCGTTCGGTACCGTCAATCTGCGGGCAGGCTAACATGCCTGGCGAAGAAGGTACGCGCGCGTAGCGGCGCAATTCTCTGTCTATGTCTATGATACGCACAATCGTGCCGTTGTGGCGGCGCCGGCTTCCAATATTGCTCGCCACAGTTGTTCTCGGGAGCAGTGCCTCGCTCGGGCAGTTCGCCGTGGCTTCGGCAGCCGATGCCGCACCGCTGTTGCGCGGATTCCCACCGTCCATGGTAGCGCATGAACTTGAGTTCGAACGGGCAGTGAGCACGATGCCCAATGCGACTGATGCGATGCGTTTTGAATGGGGCGTCGCAAGCGTCGTGCATCGCATGGGTCAGCCCACTGATTACCAGACCGCGGTCTATATGCGCGATCAACTCGCAGCAGCGGGCTGGAAAGCCAAAATCGTGACCTACGTCGTGCCGATCGCGTGGCCAACCCAGCAGCAGCTATTCATAACCGCTCCCGTTCGGCGCGAAGTAGATCTTTACGAACCTGGGATCGCGGATGATCCGTGGTCGCAGCGGCATGCCGAGATCGGCAAGCCATATTCTGGCTACAGCGCGGACGGCGACGTGAACGGGCCGCTCATCTATGCCGGTCACGGATCGGAATCGGATTTCGCGACGCTGGCCAAGATGCACGTCAGCGTCAAAGGCGCGATCGTCATTGCAGCTATGGGCGGTGGCGGCTCCGTCAGTAAAGGAAAGCGGGCCGCGCAGCTCGGCGCGAAAGCGTTGCTCATCTATCCAGAGCCCGGATACGACCCGTACTATCCGCAATTTCGATCAGCGACAAGCTATCCGCGCGGTCCAGCCCGGCCCCTCAGTGCTGCGATGCGCAACACGTTGACCATTGCAGACGCCGCGGGTGACCCAACCGCGATCGGCATCCCCGTACCCGGCGCCAAACACAAACCATTCTCGGCGCTCGATGTGCCGTCAATTCCCGTCATGACGGTCACCCCTTTAGTCGCGCAGGAGCTGGAGCAAAATCTCGGTGGCCCCGCGGCGCCCAGACGCTGGACGTCGAAAGTTGTCTCACACGTCCATGTTGGCGGCGTGGAGCGCGTGCATCTCATCATCAAGAGTCGCCGTTTCTTCGGACCGATGTGGAACGTCATCGCGACGATGGAGGGCGAGGTCGCGCCGGACGAGATGGTGATCGTCGGCGGACACCGCGACGCCTGGACGTGGGGCGCCATCGATCCGGGAAGCGGATCGGTTGCGATGCTGCAAATGGGTGAGGACTTCGGCAAACTCCGCAAGACGAGATGGCGCCCCTACCGGACTATTGTCATCGGATCGTGGGACGGCGAAGAGCTCAACGACTCCGGCAGCGGTATCTGGGTCGACCAGTACAAGAAACAGCTGCTGCGCAACTGCTTAGCGTACGTCAATACCGATGAAGTTGCGAACGGGTCGACATACATTCCCAGCGCCTCTGACGATTTGTTCGATCTTCTGAAATCCGTGGCCGACACGGCGATAGCACCGAACGGCAAGACCGTCAGCGAATACTGGGCTAAACAAGATCGCAAGCGCGCCATCACGGCGATGGGCACGGGTAGCGATCACGAAAGCTTTCAATATCATCTGAACATCCCGTCAGTGGGCATCTGTTACTGTGGTGTTTTCGGCACATATCATTCAGGCTACGATGATATCGCAAGCTTGAAGATCTTCGACCCGGGAATGCGTTATGCCAACGCCGCGGCGCGGCTCTACAACCTCATCACCCTGCGGCTGGCGGATGCGCCATACCCTGATATCCAGTTGCACCTCGATGCGCTTGCCTTGCAGCGGCGCCTCAACGCCTTTGCCAATGGCCGGGGTGATGAAAGCGTGCGCAGGCACGTGGTGCACACGCTGCAGCCGCTCGCCAACAAATTTGGGCGCTTGAGCGCGAGCGTGGATGAAGCAGCCGATCAGGCAGTCGCAACCGGCAACCTGACGGCACTTGCGAGCATGCGCGCCGGCATGATTCAAATTCGATCGGCATTCTACTCGCCAAGCGGCGTTCCGGGTGACCCATACCAGGGCAGCATCCTCTACAACTCGGACGATACGATCTCGACACTGCCGTCGCTTGAGACAACGCTCAATCCCAAACGAGGCACAGCGGCGCTCGACCAGCTCGTCGCCGCGTTCCACAGGCTGCCGCCGCTCCTGCTCGTATCGAGGTAAGCTACGCAGAATCGTACAGCCATCCGAGCGATCTTTTTCGACCTCGACGACACGTTGCTCGACGATACAATTTCAAGCGAACGCAGTGCAGCGCACGTTGCAGCTGAGTTAGCCTCCGATCGTGAGGTGACGCCGGGGGAGCTTGCCGTCGCGTATATGGACGAGGCGATGGGCTTTTGGGAACGGCTCGAGCCGGGCGCGGCCAAACCGCCGAGCGGCGCTATCCGCCCGTCGTTGTGGAAGGCCGCGCTCAGACGGTACGGCATCAATGACCCCGCCCTCGCCAAACGCCTCGCCGCTCGCTACGACGCGGTCCGCATAGAGCGCGTCGAGCTCTTCCCCGAAACATTGCCGGTGCTGCGCGAGCTGCACGGACGCTACAAGATGGCCATCATCACCAATGGATTTGCCGAGACCCACGACGCAAAGATCGCGCGGCTTGATCTCTCGCGCTTCTTTGACACTGTGGTGCTTGCGGGAGAAATGGAGCTTGCCAAACCCGATCCCGCGGTTTTTCAGCACGCCATGCGCACGCTCGGCGTGAGTGCGGGCGAAAGCGTGATGGTCGGTGACCGATTCGACCGGGATATCACGGGAGCTCACGCGGCCGGCATGCGCGCCATCTGGGTCAACAGCCGCAACGAAGTCATGCCCGTGGGCGTCCGCCCGCCAGAGGCGGTCATTCCCACAATTGCACAGCTGCCCGGCGCATTAGTGACGCTCAGCACGCCCTAACCATGTAAGAACCGGGCTCCCTTCGCAATCATATGGGAAGAGATTTTGTCGGAGGGAACATCATGCGGCATCTCATTTCGATCGGTATTTTTGCGGCCGTGGTCGTTGCGGTCGCCGGGCTCACAAGCGTGCCAGCCAGGGCGGACTTCCAGGTCTGCAATGAGTCGGGCGAGCACATTAGCGTCGCTGTTGCGTACTACGATTCCTCGAGCGACTCGTTCGTCTCCGAGGGCTGGTGGAACATGGATTCAGGCGCATGCAGAACACCCATCAGCGGCGACCTCAAGGATAAGTTCTACTACTTGTATGCAGAGAGCGACCAGCATACATGGACCGGCGAGCACTCGCTGTGCCTCAATCCGCAGCATAAGTTCACGCTCTACGATGTGGACAAAAGCTGCGACTACTCGTGGGAGAAATTCTTCCGCGTCGACACGGGCGATGCGCTGACCTACACGCACACGATCCACTAAGCACGGACAAGACCAGCGGAATGGAGCGGTCGACTTCATGTCGACCGCTCCTTCTACATTTGCAGCTTGCTAAGAGGCACTTGTACGCCCTTGTCGCGAACATTCATTGTCCATGCACAAAACGATAAACTTCCCCCCTAAAGATCCGTATGCCGCGCCGGTATTGGCCATCGCGCCGCGCCACGGTCTCGAGCATATTGTCATCAAAGGCGCGCGCGAGCACAATCTCAAGAACATCGACCTGACGCTGCCGCGCAACCAGCTCATCGTTATCACGGGCCTCTCGGGGTCCGGGAAGAGCTCGCTCGCGTTCGATACCATCTATGCCGAGGGCCAACGGCGCTACGTGGAGTCGCTGTCGTCGTATGCGCGCCAGTTCCTCGGTCAGATGGAGAAGCCGGACGTCGACTACATCGAAGGCATGTCGCCGGCAATTTCCATCGACCAGAAGTCTACGAGCCGCAATCCGCGTTCGACGGTTGGCACGGTGACCGAAATTTACGACTACTTGCGCTTGCTCTACGCGCGCATCGGTCATCCGCATTGCCCGAATTGCGGCCGCCCGATTACACCGCAGACCGCGGAGCAAATCGTCGACCAGATTCTCGAACAGCCGGAAGGCACGCGCATCCAAATTCTTGCACCCATGGTGCGCGGCCGCAAAGGTGAGTATCAAAAGCTATTCGAGCAGGCGATCAAGGACGGCTACGCGCGCGTGCGCGTCGACGGCCAGATTCGAGAGCTGCGTGAAAAGATCAGCATTGACAAGAAGCGCAAGCACACGGTCGAAATCGTCGTCGACCGGCTGGTTCTGAAACCCGATATCCGCAAGCGGCTCACCGACTCTGTTGAAACTGCGCTCAAGCTTACGCAAGGGCTGCTCGTTGTGCTCGTGCAGAAACCCGGCGGCAAAGACGAAGATCTGACCTTCTCCGAAAAATTTGCATGCATCGAATGCGGCCTCTCGTTCGAAGAGCTCACGCCACGCATGTTCTCATTCAACTCGCCCTACGGCGCATGCCCGGATTGTACGGGCCTCGGAGCGCGCATCGAGTTCGACCCGCGCCTTGTCATACCGGATCGAAACAAGTCCTTCCGCGAAGGCGCAGTCGTGCCGTGGAGCAAGAATCTCTCACCCGGCATGAACCCGTTCTACGTGCAGCAGGTTGAGACGCTGATCAAAGAGGCGGGGTACAAACTCGACACCCCCGTGAAGAAGCTGCCCGAGGAGCTGCTGAACACCATATTGTACGGCGAAGACGACAAACGCGACTTTCGCTTTCGCACAAAGTCAGGCAATTACTGGAACTATGAGTCTCAGTACAAGGGAATCATCCCGGGCTTGCAGCGGCGATATGAAGACACCTCATCCGACTGGGTCAAAGAAGAACTCGAGAAGCTGCAGACGTCGGTCACCTGCCCGACCTGCGGGGGTGCGCGCCTCAAACCCGAGTCGCTGGCCGTTACCCTCGGCGGGATATCTATCGCGAAACTTACGTCGTTGTCGGTCGATCGCGCGCTGCATTTCGTTGAAGCGCTCGAACTAAACGGCCGCGAGGAGCAGATCGCGCGTCAGATTGTGAAAGAACTGCGCGCACGCCTGGGATTCTTGGTAAACGTCGGTCTTGAATACCTCACCCTCGACCGCAGCGCCACAACGCTGTCAGGCGGCGAAGCGCAGCGCATTCGCCTGGCAACCCAGATCGGTTCGTCACTTGTCGGCGTGCTGTACGTACTCGACGAGCCCTCCATCGGGCTGCATCAACGCGACAACGCCCGGCTGCTCGCCACGCTGAAGACGCTGCGCGACCTCGGCAACACGCTCATCGTCGTTGAGCACGACGAAGAAACGATGCGCGAAGCCGACTATCTCGTTGACATTGGTCCTGGCGCAGGCAAAGCGGGTGGCTGGATCGTTGCGTGCGGCACAATCGCCGACATCGAAGCGGAGCCGCGATCTGCTACCGGCCGGTTCCTCAAAGGTGAGAGCGTCATCCCGATCCCGCCGCTTCGCCGAACGCCGAAGGGCACGCTCAGCATTAAGTCGGCGCGAGCAAATAACCTGAAGGGCATCAACGTCGATTTTCCGTTGGGCGTCTTCTGCGCAGTCACCGGTGTTTCTGGTTCGGGAAAGTCGACGCTCGTCGACATGGTGCTGTATCGAGCGCTTGCGCATTATCTTCATGGACAGCCGCAAGAAGAGACCTATGGCAAGGTACGCGACCTCGAGCAGCTGGACAAGGCGATTATCATCGATCAGTCGCCCATCGGCCGCACGCCGCGCAGCAACCCTGCAACCTATACCGGCGCATTCGATCCCATCCGAGGGCTGTTCTCGATGACGCCGGATGCGCGCGTTCGCGGCTACGGCCCGGGCCGTTTTTCTTTCAACGTCAAAGGTGGGCGCTGCGAGTCGTGCGCCGGCGACGGCATCATCAAGATCGAGATGCACTTCTTACCCGACGTCTATGTTCCGTGCGAAGCATGCAAAGGAAAGCGCTACAACCAGCAGACGCTTGAAGTGAAGTATAAGGGGAAGTCGATTGCCGAGGTTCTTGAAATGCGCGTCGACGAGGCGGCCGAGTTTTTCGCCAACATTCCGCGCGTCTACAATAAACTGCAGACGATCTGCGACGTCGGTTTGGGCTACATCCAAATGGGGCAGCCGGCAACCACGCTCTCGGGCGGCGAGGCGCAGCGCGTGAAGCTTGCGACCGAACTGTCGCGTCGCAGCACGGGGCGCACGTTCTACATCCTCGATGAGCCGACTACCGGGTTGCATTTCGCCGACATCGCGCAGCTCTTGGTGGTACTCCAGCGGCTTGTCGACTCCGGCAACACTGTTCTCGTCATCGAACACAACTTGGATGTCATCAAAACCGCCGACCACATCATCGATCTCGGGCCCGAAGGTGGCGACAAGGGCGGACATATCGTCGCAAGCGGCACGCCCGAAGAAGTGGCACGGGCTGAGGGCTCGCACACCGGCCGTTACCTGCGCAGGGTGCTCACCGATCCGCGAGCGCACATCGCCATAACGAGCGAGCACGAGGCGGTGGCGAAATACGAACAAGCTAACCGCGCCCTTCTTAAAACCCTTGAAAACTCGGGGTCGCGGCCCAGTCCGGAGCCCGAAACGGCGGGGCGCCCCTGAAGTCTGCGGCCCGTTTGGCCGATGACTAGAATACTCAAAGCAGCCTATGGCTGTTGGTAATTGCTCGTAAAGAGGAACCATGCACGACGCCCTTGGCTACGGCGGATTGCCCGCTGCGCTGCCGCTTCCGATAGACATCACGGTCCGTAATGCGGAGCAGGGAGTCAATCAGACAGGCAAGGCTGCCAGGCTCGATCCGAACGGCCTTGTGTGCACGCTGCCTACCGAGGTCAAAGAGAACACAATTCTCTTTACAACTCTCGACATGCGCAGCATCAAGGCCACTGCACGAGGACTCATCAAGGTGCGCACGCAGCGCAGCCTGGGTGAGGGTGGAGGATACGAGATATCCGCAGACTTTCTCGAGCTGAGTGATGACGCGCGTCAGAAGATCGAGCGTCTCCTTGGGCGACACACAGAGGATCTGCCCTCGCCGACCATGCCGCCTCCCGCGCAGACCTTTTCAACTTCACCGCAACCGATGTTCCGCGCCGCAGGTGCAGCGACGTTCCTTCCCCCTGTCGACTACCAAGCAGTCAATGCGCAGACAGAGCGCCGCCAATATTTCGAACCAGCGCCTCTCCGCGGCATAACGCGCGCGACGGGTGCGACGCGCTTTTGGGGTTCGCTTGGAGTTTCGTTCTACGTCCTCGTCGCGATTGGCCTCATTGCGATTTTCCCGCAGGGCAGAGCGGCTGAGCTGTACATTTGGAATCACTTTGCTTGGGGAGTGAGTCGCATGTGGTACTGGGCGAATCACGTAGGCGATGTCAAGCTCTGGGGCCAAAGCCCGAATAACTAGAATGCATGGAGCAACCGACCTTTTCAGGAACGAACTTTTGTAGCAACGGACCTTGTAGCAACGGATCTTTAGATCCGTTCATGGATTCAAGGGCATTGTCATGATGAGTGGCGATTCCGGTCAGCCCAACGAGCGACGCAGGCACGCTCGCATCCAAAAGACTCTGCCCGTGCACATTCGCAACGAAAAGAATGACAAGCGTTATCCCGCGGAAATCGTCAATATTGGCGGCGGCGGTGTGTTGCTGCGCACCGACTTTGCGGTCGATACAAACGACCTGCTGATAATCGAGCTCGATTTGGTCGGCGAGAGCAAGCCCATTTCAGTCTTCGGCACAGTCGTGAGAAACGACGCCCGAGGCATTGGCATCTCGTTCGTACGTATCAGCGAGATCACGTCGGACCTCATTGCATACTTAATTCGCAAGTGGGAGCGGGAGGGCGCCCACCCCGCCTAAGGTTCGCCCGCACCGCGCGCCGAATCCACGTAGTACATGAGCCCAACGGCTACGGACAAAACCGCAAAGCGTGCTGCAGAGCTTCGCGAGCTTTTGGACCGCTACAATCACGAGTACTACGTCCTCGACTCGCCGACCATCAGCGACGCCGAGTGGGATGCGCTCTTCCGCGAGCTCGTCACCCTTGAAGAGCAGCATCCGGAGCTGCGCTCGCCCGACAGCCCTACGCAGCGCGTTGGAGCGGCGCCTTCCGCAGCGTTCCAAGAATACCGGCACGTCGTGCCGATGCTCTCGCTGGGCAACGCGTTCGGTGAAGACGAGCTGCGCCAATGGAACCAGCGAGTCACGAAGCTCCTCAACGGTGCGCCGCGCCAGTATGTGGCGGAGCTCAAGATTGACGGTCTTGCAATCGCGCTGCGATTCGAGCGCGGTGTCTTCGTTTCGGGTGGCACGCGAGGCGATGGGAGCGTCGGTGAAAATATCACGCTCAATCTGCGTACGATCCGTTCCATCCCATTACGCCTCAGCGGTGAAACGCCCGACGTGCTCGAGGTGCGCGGCGAGGTCTACATGCGCCGCAGCGATTTTGACCGCATGAACGAGCGCCGCATTGCTGCGGGTGAACCTGCGTTTGTCAATCCGCGCAATGCAGCAGCAGGTGCGGTGCGGCAACTTGACCCCCGCATCACCGCGTCGCGCCCGCTGCGATTCTTCGCGTACGGCATCGGTGAGGTCAAGCCCGCGCTCCCTGCTGGAACGCAGTGGGGTTTGCTCGAGCAGTTTAAGAGCTATGGCTTGCCGGTGAATCGCGAAGCAAAACACTTTGACGATTTTGAAGAGCTGGTGAAATTCTGCCAGTCGTGGGAACACAAGCGAGACTCTATCGACTATGGCATCGATGGGGTCGTGGTGAAAATCGACTCCTTCGATCAGCAACGCAGACTTGGCTACGTGGGACGCGATCCACGCTGGGCTATTGCATTCAAGTTTCCGGCAGAGGAAGCGCAAACTCGATTGCTCTCGATCGAAGTCAATGTCGGCCGCACCGGTAGCGTCAACCCATATGCGGTGCTTGAGCCGGTTCAAGTCGGGGGTGTTACCGTTTCCATGGCGACGCTTCACAACGAGGATTACGTTCGCCAAAAAGATATCCGCGCAGGAGACACCGTCATCGTGCGCCGTGCAGGCGAGGTGATCCCCGAGATCGTTCGCCCCGTCATTGAAGCACGTAAGGGGAAAAAACTTCCCGAATACCACTTGCCAAAGAAGTGTCCGGCATGCGGCGCGGATGTCTATCGGCCCGAGGGCGAAGCAATGGCGTACTGCACGAATCCATCGTGCCCGGCGCAATTCAAAGAGAGCCTTGTGCACTTCGCCGCTGTCATGGACATCGAGGGTTTAGGTTACAAGGTGTGTGAAACGCTCATCACGAGCGGCCTGGTCAAAGACGTAGCAGACCTGTATTTCCTAAGCCAGTCGGATTTGCTCTCTTTACCGCGTACCGGTGAGAAATCTGCGTCGAACCTGTTGCGTAACATCGAGTTGAGCAAAAGGCGCCCGTTCTGGCGCATTTTGGTGGCTCTGGGAATTCGTTTCGTCGGCAGTCAAAATGCGCAAATCCTCGCCGCAGCCTTTCCCAGCATCGATGAGCTTGCCGCCACATCCCTCGAGGAGTTGCAATCGACGGAGCAGATCGGACCGAAGATCGCCCAAAGCGTCGTCGAGTATTTTCAGCAACCGCAAAACCGCAAAGTCATTGAGAAGCTCCGAAAGGCAGGCGTCAACTTGCGCGATACGGCGGCCGTGCGGCCAAAAGCCGATGGCCCCCTCGCTGGAAAGACATTTGTGCTCACGGGAACGCTGCCGAAGTTATCGCGCGAAGAGGCAAGCGCACTCATTGCCGGTGCCGGCGGAAAAGTTGCGGGATCGGTGAGCAAGAAAACGGACTACGTGGTGGCTGGTGAATCAGCGGGCAACAAGTTGGCGAAAGCCGAGCAACTCGGCGTCAAGATCATCGATGAAAACGCTCTGCTGAAACTGGTTAGAATCTGATGGCCGAGTTTATTTCAGATCATCTCGCCGTATCGTTCGTTTCGAAGGAGATCGACGAGGCGGAACACGTTTTATGGGCTGGCCGTCCGCGTCCAGGCATTGTGCTCCGCCCCTATGATTGGTTTCTTCTTCCGTTCGGCATCCTGTGGGTGGGTGGTGTGATCGGCGTAATCATTGCGTCGTCCATCTCAGACCACACGGACGCGGCTCCGCTTATCATGATCCCAATAATCTTAATGTTCGGGTTTTTCTTGTTTGGCGGTCACTTGGTGTTCGATGCTTGGGCGCGTGCTCGCACGTTCTATGGCTTAACGAACGAGTCGATAGTCTTTGTATACAACTATTTTCCACGAAGCTCGAGATTCTTAGGACTCCGAACCCTCAACGAAATATCGCTGACTGAACGGCTACGAGGGCGAGGTACAATCTCATTCGGGTCGGCATTCCCTTGGTACCATGGTGCATTTTTGTGGGGCGTGGGTGGGCGGCACGCGCCTCCCGTATTCGAAAACATCGACAATGTCCGAGCAGTTTACCACGCAATTAGGGCTGCCCAACGCACATTGGTAAACGGCAAATCCGGCGGCCTTTAAACGACGCGCATCAAATAGCCGTCGTCTTCCTCTTCGCGGTCATCCAGCCAGTGCAGCGCGTCCTGCAAGTTGTGAGCAATATCGCCCGCGACGACGCTGTGTTTGTGCTGGCTGTCCAGATAATTAGCAGTAATCCCGTGCCAGTAGGCGCCGATTGCGGCTGACTGACGCGGACTGCAACCCGCGGCGAGCATAGCGCCAATCATCCCGGAGAGCACATCACCCGATCCAGCCGTCGCCAAGACTTCGTTGCCGGTGATGTTGACGTAAGAAGCCTCCTTGGTGGCGATGATCGAACGCGGGCCTTTCAACAAGAGCGTGATATCAAGGGCTGAAGCAAATTCATCAGCCGCCTTCATGCGGTTCGCAATCGCGCCGTCGGCGTTCTCCCCAAGCAGCCGCGCGAATTCTGCATCGTGTGGCGTCAGCACGGCCTTCTTACCATTGATGATATCCGTATGGCCCGAAAGCGCGAAGAGCGCGTCGGCGTCGACGACAAGCGGTCGCGTCGTCTGGCTCAAAAACAGTCGAACAACTTCTTGCGTCAAGCGCTCGCGTCCAAGCCCGGGGCCGATCACGATAGAGCCGGCATGCCGCGTGACGTCTAAAAGCACGTTGACAATCGCGGCGGCGTCGTCGGTTTCCGGCCAGGGCGCGACAACCTGCTCCAAAACATGCGCGCCGATGGCACCAGTTGCCGCCGGCGGGCACGAGATGGTGACATACCCTGCGCCGGCGTGCTGAGCGCCAAGCGAGGCGAGCAACGGAGCACCGACATACTGTTTGCTGCCGCCGATGATCACGACGTCACCGGCACTGCGCTTGTCTGCCTGTCTGCTGCGCCGCGGCAGCCAGAAGAAGAACTGCTGCTTGGTCATGACGTGGTAACGGCCGCCCACGTCAGCCAAGATTGCAGGCGGTATCCCGATGTGTGCAACCCACAGCTCGCCTACGTACGAAGCTGCAGGGTACAGCAGCATGCCGACCTTTGGTGCAGCCATTGTGACCGTTGCTGCGGCAGTTACCGCTGGACCTGGCACCATGCCCGAGCTCGCATCGATGCCGGTGGGGATGTCGACTGCAATGACTTCTCGGCTCGCTATGTTGATTTCATTGACCCACGTGCGGAGCGGCTCGCGCAACGCGCCCGAGGAACCTGTTCCCAGCAGTCCGTCAATGATCAGGCTCGCCGTGCGCAATCCCGACCGGAAGAACTCGGGAGACTGCTCGCGCAAGAAGCTCACCGAGGCGCCGAGTCCCTGCATCATCTCCAACTGCGCCCTGCACAGCTCGTTGCAATCTTCGCCCTTCGCCGCCATGTAGATATCCGGTTCGTATCCGAGCTGCATGAGATAGCGCGCGCCGACGAGAGCGTCGGCCCCGTTATTGCCCGGCCCGGCGACAATGGCAACGCGGATGGGATCACCCTCTTCGTCGGCAAGGAAATCGCGCGCAAGATCGGCCACGGCACGGCCGGCGGCTTCCGTCAGGATGATCGGCGGGATGCCAATGTCCTCGATGGTGCGCATGTCGGCGTTGCGCATCTCAGCGGCAGTAAGTGCATTCATCGTGCGGCTACTTCCTCGCCCTCGTCGTAGGGAAGACTGATGAGCCCGCCGGCAGGATCATCGGATTCCAGGATAACCGTGGCCACGGCGCTTTGTTTTGAATGCGAGATGGTCAGGTGCATTCGGCGCACGCCGCGTGCAGGAATCAGTTGCGCCGCTCGGCCGCTGAGCTCGATATACGGCTTTCCGCCAGGCTCGTGCTTCACGCCGATGAGCCGCCAGGGTATCGCGTGGCCGAAGGCTTTGCGGGTCGCCTCCTTGGCGGCAAATGCCCCAGCGAGGCGCTCTTGCGGATTGCGATGTTTGCGCGCGTGCGATATCTCTTCGGCGGTAAATATTTTCTTAGAGAATTTCTTCAGCTGTGTTGCATCGAATCGAAAGCGATCCACTTCAGCGATGTCGGTGCCCAATCCGATAATCATCGTCTTAACGTTCCAAAGGCGAGTATGCGCGCCGAGCGGAGGACTTGCATCGGACAGGTTGAAGGTTGATGCATCGAAACGCGTCTGCATCCGGGAGGCATATCCGCGCAATCGCCTTGGAGAAAATAACCCTCATCCCCATCAACGGCGTTGAATCCGAACTGTGCGAGCGACTCGCTCCATGCCTTGAAGAACGATTTTTCCATAAGTTCGCAGTTGAAAAGCCCCTCACCCTCTCCCCTACGCAAGCAAACTCTATCCGCCGTCAATTCTTCTTGAATACCGTATTCAATCGCATGCTTGCCGCCTATCCAGCACGCGACGGCTTACTGCTCGGCGTCATGGGCAGTGATTTATATAAGACCTCGCACAACTTCATCTTTAGTGATGCGAGTGAAACTGACCGGGTTGCGGTGGTATCGACATTTCGGCTCAAACCCGAGTTCTACAACGAGCCCGCCAACGACGCAGCTCTCTTTAACCGGACGCTCAAAGAGTGTGTTCACGCGCTCGGCCACTCATTCGGTCTGAAGCACTGCTACAACACGCGTTGTGGAATGTACTATAGCCACTCGATTTACGATACGGATGCCAAGCTGACGTACTTCTGCGACACGTGCGACAAGCGCGTCCGCGCCAACCGCTAATCAGCCCAACCTATAGTCGGAGCTTGACGAACGCCAATGCGATTTCTGTTTTGGCGTCGATAATTTCGCCGCGATCAACCATCTCGAGCGCCCGCACAACGGGCACGACCTCGATGTCGATCGCCTCATTTTCCTCCGGCGAAGGTGCTCCTTGTGAAAGGCCTTCTGCGACGAACAGATGGAGCAGCTCGCCGCAAAAGCCGGGAGCCGTGTAAAACGACCACGCCTTGCGAATGGTCTCGCAACGGTAGCCTGTTTCTTCCCGCAGCTCTCGCGCTGCGCACTGCGCAGGGTCTTCACCTCGCTCGAGTTTACCCGCCGGCACTTCGAGCAGGTAGCTGCCGATCGCGGGCCGATATTGGCGCACGAGAACGATAGAGTCGCGCTGCGGTTGCGCGACGATGCACACGCCGCCGCCATGCTCGATAATTTCGAAGGTCGACCGGTGTCCGTTCGGCAGTTCGACGTCGTCGGTGCGGACGTTTAGCACACGGCCCTCATAGATGCGGCGGGTCCCAAGCACTTTTGTCACGAAATCCGCGTTCAATACCATCTCCCCCCTTTCCTGAGGAAACCATGCGCGAAGTCGTCATCGTGGCCGCTGCTCGTACGCCTATCGGTAAGTACGCCGGCGCTCTGCGTCACGTAAGGCCGGATGACATGTCGGCGATCGTCTTGCGCGAGCTCGCCGAGCGCTCGAAGGCGGATCCTGGCGATGTTGAAGACGTCATGTGGGGTTGCAGCAACCAGGCGGGCGAAGATAACCGCAACATAGCGCGCATGGCGCTCCTTGCGGCGGATTTCCCTGATAATGTTGCCGGCGCCACAGTAAACCGCCTGTGCGGATCCGGTTTGCAGGCCATCAACAGCGCATCCCACGCCATTGCAAGCGACTGCGGCGACATCTTTATCGCCGGTGGGGTTGAGAGCATGACGCGCGCTCCGTACGTCATGCCAAAACCGGAGTCAGAGTTTGCGCGCGGCCCGCACCTTTATGACACGACTCTTGGTGCGCGCATGTACAATCCCAAACTGACGGCTAGAGGCTATCCGCCGATCAGCATGGGGGAAACTGCCGAGAACGTTGCAGAACGCTACCGTATCTCACGCAACGAACAGGACGAATTTGCGTACGCGAGCCAACATAAGACTGGCGATGCGCAGCGCTCGGGTGCATTCGATCGCGAGCTGATCGGCGTGCGTGTGCCTGGTAATGGAAAGACCGCTGCTGAAAGAATCGTCATCGTGGACGAACCCCCGCGTCCTGACGTCACGATGGAACAGCTCGCCAAACTGAAGCCTGCCTTCCGCGAAGGCGGCACCGTGACCGCTGGTAATTCGAGCGGCATCAATGACGGTGCCGCGGGGATCGTGTTGATGTCAGCAGACGAAGCACAACGACGCGGTCTCAAACCTATGGCGCGCATCGTAACATCTGCTGTCGCAGGCGTTGATCCTAACTGCATGGGTCTCGGCCCCATCCCAGCGACCCAAAAGGCGTTAGTGCGCGCGAATCTGCGCATCGATGATATCGACCTTATCGAGCTCAACGAGGCGTTCGCCGCGCAGTCCATCGCGTGCATTCGCGAACTCGAGATTCCAATTGAACGGGTCAACGTCAACGGTGGCGCGATCGCGATTGGCCATCCGCTGGGATGTAGCGGGGCTCGTATTATGGTGACGCTGCTGCACGCCATGGAAGCACGCGGTGCTCAGCGCGGACTTGCAACTATGTGCATCGGCGTTGGCCAAGGCATCTCGACGATCGTTGAAAGGCCCTAACACAATGACCACGGCAACCACGAAGTCCACACACGAGCTCTTCATCAATGGCGAGCGCGCCCGTCCGGCCTCGGGTGAATATACGGACATTCACAATCCGGCGACCGGCGAGATCCTCGGTTCAGTTGCTGCGGCAGGGATTCATGACGCGGATCTGGCGGTTGACGCAGCGCGCCAAGCGTTGCACGGAAAATGGGCTACCTTAACTCCCGCCAAACGCGCTCGCGTGCTCAACAAGATTGCGGCGCTCATTGCGGAGCGCCACGAGGCGCTTGCCGAGCTCGAAACTCGCAACAGCGGCAAGACGATTTCCGGATCAAAGGCCGAGATCGGCCAAGTCATCGAAGATTTTGAGTTTTACGCAGGCGCTGTGACCAAGATTATGGGCAACACCATCCCGGCGCCGCCAAACTTTTTCAACTACACGCTCAAAGAGCCGGTCGGTGTGTGCGCGCAGATCATCCCATGGAATTATCCGCTGCTTATGGCGGCATGGAAAGTCGCCCCCGCGCTGGCTGCTGGTTGCACCGTCATTCTTAAGCCTGCGTCACCGACGCCATTGACCGCTCTTGCGCTTGGAGAAATCTGCCACGAGGCGGGTTGTCCTCCTGGCGTCGTCAACGTGTTACCGGGACCGGGCGCGGTCATCGGTGCGCACCTCGCCGGCCACCCGGGTGTCGATAAAATTGCCTTCACCGGCGAAACCGCGACTGGGCGGACGATCATGGAGCTCGCGGCCGCGACGATCAAACGCGTCACGCTCGAGCTCGGCGGCAAATCGCCGAACATCATCTTCGAGGATGCCGATCTGGATGCGGCAGTCGCCGGCGCTGTGCACGCCATCTTTTACAATGCGGGCCAATCCTGCGACGCGCGCTCGCGCATTCTCGTGAGCGAAGCGGTCCGCGATGAATTCGTCGCAAAGTTTGTTGCCAAGACGAAAGCGCTTACTGTCGGCGACCCCATGGATCCGGCCACTCATGTGGGCGCGATGATTTCCAAACGCCAGCTTGAGAAGGTCGAGGGTTACATCGGCATTGGTCAACAAGAAGGCGCCACGCTGTCGTGCGGCGGCACCCGTCCGGATGGCCCGCTCGCAAAGGGGCACTTCTTGATGCCGGCTGTGCTTGACCGCGTGAAGAACACGATGCGCGTGGCTCAAGAAGAGATATTCGGGCCCGTCGCCGTGGTCACAACGTTCAAAGATGAAAAGGAAGCGATCGCCACCGCCAACGATTCGATCTACGGACTAGCGGCATCGGTGTGGACCAAGGATGGGTCACGTGCGCAACGGGTTGCAGCCGCGTTGCGTTCGGGCGGCGTTGGAATCAACACGCCGATCTCAATCTTCCCCGGCGTACCTTTTGGAGGCTACAAACAGTCAGGGTTTGGTCGCGAGCTCGCCATGCAAACGCTCGACCTCTACACTGAGACCAAGGGCGTTGTGATGTACACGGGCGCCAAGGCGATTAATCTCTTCGGCGTGTAGCGGCGACCAATGACCGCGGAGACACTCAGCTCAATTGCATCGGTTGGAACATTTATCGTCATTGCGGTTACCGCCGCCGCCGCGCTCGTTCAATTGCGCCACATTCGAGCCGGTAATCAGCTCACTGGACTACTTCACCACGTTGAACGCTGGGAGAGCGACACGCTGCAGGCGGCTGCCGATTTCGTAGAAACCAAGCTCCCTGCAAAGATGAAGGACTCTGAATTTCTCGACAGCTTGTGGGTGGTCACCCCTGACCGAAGAGTCCATCAGGAACTCAGAGTGGCGGACTGGTGCGAACAGATGGGCTCATACATTAAATACGGCATGATCGACGAGGCGCAGTATCTCGACCTTGGGGCATTTTACGTCTCGTCAATGTGGGACCAATTGCGAGATGTCATCGTGATTCGGAGAGCGGCAACCGGTACCAATGCAATGTTCGAGAACTTCGAATTCTTAGCAGCGCGAGCGAAGGCTTTTAATGCAGCACACCCCGCAGGCAACTACCCACGTCGTGTCAAGCACCTCATCACGGAAGAGGAGTGGAGAAAACTGCAAGACTCGCGGAAGCGCTGACTACGGGCGCGAAAACAAGCGTCGAGCCGAACTAGCAGAAACCGAAACCCTCACGACTCGAGCATTTCCATGGTCGTCCGTTATGGTGACGAACGCAACGCCTAAGCTTCGGCCAGTGATGACAAAAGCGTACGACGGCCCGCGCGCGATTGACGGGTTCAGAGTTGCGATCGATGGATTGGAACTCTCCGCGTGAAGAAGGCCCGTGTAGCCTTCCTCCTGTACGAATGCGGCCTTGGCAGAGCCCGCAATGACATTCATCTCAGTTGGGACAATTAAACCGGCCCGAACGAGAACGCCTGGAGGCGCTGCGCCGCTCGGCGCGGAGGTATGCGTCCGAACCATCAGGTGATCGCTGCCTACGGTGACGCTAACCGTACCTGAGCCGCCAGCACCATCTGTGACGGCAATACTCGTGGTGCCGCTTGCGAGTGGTGTCACGCTAAAGGTTGCCGAGTGCCCATCGCCATCGACTTCCACCACGGTTGCCACGGTGGGGTCCGCAGGCGTCGCCGAAAACGAGCGTGTCGAATGATCCGTTGCGGTAAAATTCTGCGGATCCGAGCCAGTCCCAGAAAATGAGAGCGACGTTGTCGACAGGCCGAGAGTGTCGGAGGGCGTCGGAGTCGGCGTCGAGGTGGGCGTAGAGGTAGGTGTTGGCGTGGGGGTCGGAGTGGCGCTTGCAGTCGGCGTGGGAGTCGGGGTCAACGATGGTCGCGGTGTCGGAGAAAAACCCGCCGCCGGTTGCGACTGATTGCTGTTACTTGATCCGCCACCACCGTGGCCGACAGCGGCCGCGATAGCGCCGAGCGCAAGCAATGTTCCCAGGAAGCCTCCGCCGCCGTGTCCACCCCCCGAAGGCGGGTCTGCTTGGGGCATGGCTTGCGCAACGATGGAGTCGTCCGGACAGTGCAGTGCGGCAAATGAGCGCTGAACCTTTGCAATGTCCGCCGGCTGCGGAGTTTCGTCGTCAATGCTGTCGGCTGCGCTGCCCGCCTTGAGGGCAGTCGGGTGCGCTCCGCTAACGCTTGCCATCACATTGCCGCTGTAGACGGCTATCTCTGCATTATTTGCATTGCGCTCCAAGTTGAAAATGGTTGAGGGTGCCGTGGGCACGAGCGTCATCGCACCCATCCCGATACTCACGCTTGGAGCATCGGATTGCACGCATAACGAGCCAGTGATGAGCGTCAGCGACAGTTTTGGCCCGTTAGAATAGGTTTTTGCGACGGTGCCTGGACCAAGAGTGATTTTGCCGACGTCTGCAAGACTGACAGCTGCCCGCGCATCGAGCCCGGTGACAACGGTATCGCCAAAATGCAAAATGCGAGTCTGTGCGACGTCTTGGGTCGCTTTGCCGTAACTTTGAATCGCGACGCTTCCAGCGATCTTCGTGACAACCGGCAGGGCGGTATCGGCAGCACCGATAGCGCCGGGCTGACTAGCGACAAGCCCAATGCTGAGCCAGAGGAAGAATCGAACGTTCAATCGCCGCACGCGACGTTACCCCTCGTGAGGGCGCAGTAGATGTTGTGAGTGATTCCACATTGACAAGCGGGCAAACGCTGGGCATCGTGCGACCAGACGTTCGAGTGTGTGAACGCTCGTGGGTGAGGGTACGGCGGTCTACGAGCTGGTTAGGTCGGAAACAACGCGGTCGCTGAGGCGTTCGATGATCTCGGCTTCGCGCCGGGCGCGTCCCATCGCATCGTCCAAGGTTGGCGCTCCGGCGCCTGGCACGCTCAGCACCATGACGTAGAATTTGTCGGGTTGCGCAAAGAGTGGCTCGACGTGCATGTCGCGTTGACCACCATCTTCGCTGCGGAAGATATAGCGCAGCCCAGCAAACGTGCACGCACCGCCGATCTGATTCCATTCTTGGCGTGGTGGCGAGTGTTGCAGCAATACCTGCGTGGGATTGAGCCCCTCCATCGCCTGAATCGTTCCTGCGCCGTCGATGCGCACAAAAAATGGAGCGCTATATTGCACGACAGGGACCGCTTTTTGAAAAACACCCCGCATGCGGTCGATAGCATCGAACGGAGAATTGGGATTGTTCTCGATGAGTTCGACTTTGGTTTGATCGATCAACAGCATGCGCCCGCGCGGCGGATCGGAAAAAATCACGCCGCCAGGTATCTGCTGCAGCGACGGATAGTCGGATACGAGTTCGCGCAGCAAATCGGCTTGGGCGTTGGCCGAAAGCGGTGCAGCCGGCGTCGGCCGGTGAAGAGCGACAGATAATTTCAGGAAAGAGAACGGGCCGAGTTTGATTGGTAATCCCCCATCATGTGGTGACGTGCTCCCGCCGAGTGAAAGGAAGCATCCGCAAGACAGACAGTATGCCAGATTTTGACGCCATGACCCTCTTGGTATCGCAGACTTGTCTTACCGAAGGTAATACCAAACATCCATAAGAACCGATAATTTGAATAGTCAGATTTTCTCGGAGGCACAATGGACATCAAACCGTTCACCACGGAGCCGATTCGCGTTCTCGCCTACGATGGCACGCCCATCGAGAACGTCGACAAGCTCGGTATATCAAAAGACGAGTGGCTGAAGATGTATCGCTGGCTCGTCTTTGTCCGCGGCGTCGACGATCGTGGCTACATTCTCGTGCGACAAGGCCGCGCCGGGTTCTATGCGCAGATTGCCGGTCAAGAAGCGTCGCAAGTCGGAAGCGCGCTGCCCCTGCGCAAGGAAGACTGGATGTACCCCGACCATCGCTCGCAGGGTAGCATGCTCGTGAAGGGGCTGACCGCAACGGAGTGGTTCGGTCATGTTCTTGGGCGCATGGCTGACCCGACACAAGGACGGCTCATGCCCCACGGACCGGGCCGCAACGACTTGCACATCGTGCCTCCTTCGTCAACTGTCGGCAACAAGATTACAGAAGCAGTCGGCACCGCGATGGCGCAGCGGATCAAAAAGCGCAAAGAAATCACCATTACCTACATGGGCGATGGCGCAACAAGTGAAGGCGACTTCCATGTCGGCATGAACTTCGCAGCGGTGTACACCGCGCCCGTTATCATGTTCGTGCAAAATAACCAGTATGCGATCTCGATGCGTACGGATCAGCAGACGCACACGAAGACGATCGCGGAAAAAGCAATGGCCTACGGCATGGATGGCTACCTCGTCGATGGCAATGACATACTGGCGGTGTATTTGGTGACGAAGTACTGCGCCGACAAGGCGCGCGCAAGCAACGGTCCGAGTCTCATCGAGGCCTACACCTACCGTTATGGCCCGCATTCATCAGCTGATGACGACACGCGATATCGGCCCAAAGGCGAGCTCGAAATGTGGCGCACGCAGCGCGACCCTGTGACGCGTATGCGCAAATTTCTCGAACTCAAAGGCCTCTGGTCCGAGGACCAAGAGCAGAAGCTCCAGGCTGAAGTGAAGGCGCAGCTCGCCCAGGCAATGGAGGAAGCGGAGAAAAGTCCGGTACCTGAGCCGATTACAGTGCTTGACTACGAATATGCAGAGCGCACACCGCATCTCGAGTGGGAGCGCCAAGAGCTCGCCGCCGAGCTTGGCGCGTAAGGCCGGAGGACACACGTGGCAACAGCAACTCAAGCAACGAAACAAACTCAGCTCACGATGGTACAGGCGCTCCAGTCCGCCCTTGTGGAGGAGATGGACCGCGACGCGGACGTCGTCATTTTGGGCGAAGACATCGCCGTTCGCGGCGGCGTCTTCCTTATTACCGAAGGGCTCGTCGACCGCTTCGGTGCCGACCGCGTCATTGACACTCCCCTGGCCGAAGCCGGCATCATCGGCGCGGCGGTCGGTATGGCGCTCTACGGCCTCAAGCCCATCGCCGAGATTCAGTTCATCGACTTTATCTTTCCGGGCTTTGACTTGCTCGTCTCCGAGGCGGCGAAAATCCGCTACCGCTCGGCAGGCCAGTTCGGCGTACCGATGGTCATTCGTTCACCGTATGGCGGTGGCGTGCGCGGCGGCAGCTATCACTCGCAGTCACCTGAAGCATATTTTGTTGCGACGCCCGGGCTCAAATGCGTCGTGCCGAGCAATCCGTATGATGCCAAGGGACTCCTCATCGCGTCCATCCGCGATCCTGATCCAGTGGTCTTCATGGAGCCGAAGAAAATTTATCGCGCGGTTAAGAGCGAAGTGCCGGTTGGACCGTACGAAGTGCCGCTCGGCAAGGCAGCTCTTACCCGAGAAGGCAAGCACGTTTCCATCATCACCTACGGAGCAATGGTGCACGTTGCCTTAGAGGCAGCGGATACGATCGCCAAGGAAGGGGTCGAGGTCGAAGTGCTCGACCTGCGGACGCTGCAGCCGTACGATACAGAAGCAATTCTACAGACGACCGCCAAGACAGGTCACGTCGTGCTTCTTCAAGAGGCGCCGCGCATTGGGGGTTACTCGGGCGAGATCGCGGCGTTTATCGCGGAGAACGCCGTCGAGTATTTGGAAGGTCCCATCGTACGCGTCGCCGGCTGGGATACAGCGTTCCCGTACGCGCTTGAAAAAGCGTACATGCCAAACGCGCAACGCGTCATTCGCGCGATCAAAAAAACCCTCAACTTCTAGGAGATTCGATGGCTGTAGAACTGGAGATGCCCGAGCTGGCGGAATCCGTCATCGAAGGCGAGATCGTCAAGTGGCTGGTCAAAGAAGGCGAGCACGTCAAGCAGGATCAGCCCTTGGTCGAGGTCATGACCGACAAGGTGACGGTTGAGATTCCGTCCCCGTACGAAGGCATTTTGCTCAAACAAGTAGCGCCCGAGGGCGCAGTGGTTGCGATCGGCAAACCGATTGCAATCTTCGGCAAGGAAGGCGAATCAATCGACGATCACCTTACGAAAATGACAGCTCCGGTGAAGCCTGTCGAAGCCGCGAAGCCCGCTGCAACGACACCCGAAAAGCCTGTTGTACCGCCTGAGAAACTCGCACCTAGTAGACCCGCGACACCGGCCGGCGCGTCAACGCCCGCTCCAGCGAAGCCTCCACGCGGCAACGGCCAGCCGCACGGTGTATCCGCCGAAGGTGAAACCGCCGTGCTGAGCCGTTTTGGACGCCCGCTCGCGGCACCCGCGGTGCGCAAGCTTGCGCGCGAGCTTGGCGTCGATCTCTTCCACGTTCGCGGTTCAGGTGAAGGCGGACGCATTCAACGCGATGACGTGCAGCGCGTGGCAACTCAAACGGCACCCAGCGCTCAAGCTCCACGCCGCGCAACAGCCGCCGTAACATCGACCGAGGACGAGCGCATACCGTTGCGCGGTTTGCGGCGCGTTATTGCCGATCACATGGTGCTCAGCAAGCATACCGCCGCGCATACGCTCCACGTGGATGAAGCCGACCTTACTGAGCTCGTGGCCATGCGCGAGCGCGCGAAAGAGAAAGCAGCGGCGGCTGGCGTCAAACTTACTTACCTGCCGTTCTTCGTCAAGGCAGTGACCGGCGCGCTCAAGTACCATCCATATATGAACGCGTCGCTGGATGACGAAAAGCACGAGATCATTCTCAAGAAGCGCTACAATGTCGGTATTGCGGTCAACACCGATGAAGGTCTCGTCGTTCCCGTCATCCATGACGCCGACGCAAAGACGATCTTCGAGCTTGCCGGAGACATCGCGGATCTCGCCGACAAAGCGCGCCATGGCAAACTGTCGCACGATGAAATTGGTGGTGGCACGTTTACAATCACGAACGTCGGCTCGGTCGGCGGCCTCTTTACGTTCCCAGTCATTAATTATCCGGAAGTCGGCATTCTTGGCACCCACTCCATTGTGGAACGCCCGGTCGTGCGCGACGGCCAGATCGTCATCCGCCACATGATGTATCTCTCGATCTCCTTCGACCATCGCGTCGTCGACGGCGCGACTGCCGCGCTCTTCGTCAAAGACGTGGCGCAGTCGCTTGAACATCCTGACGTCATGCTCATGGAAGGCGGTTAGCAGATGGCCACTACGTACGATGTGATTGTCATCGGTGGCGGTCCGGGCGGCTACAGCGCAGCCATCCGCCTGGGGCAACTGGGTAAGCACGTCCTATGCGTTGAGCAAGAGCGCTTGGGTGGCGTGTGCCTTAATTGGGGCTGTATGCCCACGAAGGCCTTGCTTCACATCGGTGAGGTCATCGTTGCCGCCCGTGAAGTGAAAGACATGGGAGTCGATTTCCCAGAACCCAAGATCAATCTGGCCTCGCTCAACAAGTGGAAGAGCAAGATGGTTGACGACCTCGTCAATGGCATCGGAACGCTGTTCAAAGCCAACAAGGTTGAATCAATCAGCGGCACGGCCGAGCTAGTCGATGCAACAAGCGTCCGCGTGAAGAAGAACAGCGGCTCGGCTGAGACACTTTCCGCGAAAGATGTTATCGTCGCTACGGGGTCTGAGCCCGTGAGTCTGCCTGGGTTCGATGGCAATGGCCGCACGATTCTCAATTCCGATGATTCCGTGAGCCTCGCGGATCTACCGAAGAGCATTCTGATCCTCGGCGCTGGCGTAATTGGCCTTGAGTTCGCTACTATTTACAAGCGGCTCGGCGCGGACGTCACGGTTGTCGAGCTCGCCGACCGGGCATTGGGCGATACCGACATTGAGATCTCGACGCTCATGCTGCGCATCCTCAAGAAGCAGGGCATCAATATTCACCTCAAGACCAAGGCCACGTCGGTGACGGTCAAGGGCGGCAAGGTGAGCGCCGTGCTTGAGGGCGAGATCAACGAAACGCGCGACTACGATAAAGTCCTCGTCGCTGTGGGTCGCCGGGCGCGCACATCTGGGATCGGACTCGAGAAGATCGGTGCGAAGCTCGAGCGCGGTTACGTTGCAGTCGACGCACAGCGCCGCACGAACGTGCCGCATCTCTATGCCATCGGCGATTGCGCGGGTGCTCCGCTGCTTGCGCACAAGGCGATGCGTGAGGGCGTGGTTGCCGCCGAAGTGATTGCGGGCCAAGCATCGGCGTACGATCCGATGGCGGTGCCCAACTGCGTGTACACCGATCCCCAGCTTGCGACCGCCGGACTTTCGGAAGAGCAGGCGAAGGCTGCGGGCTACGATGTCTTCGTGGGGCGATTCCGCTTGGCTGCGCTTGGCCGCGCGAGGACGGTCGGTATTTCGGATGGCATGGTGAAAATCGTCGGCGACAAAAAGACGGATTTTGTGCTCGGGGTCCACATCATCTCGCCGCAGGCCGAGTCGATGGTCGCCGAAGCAGTTCTCGCCATAGAGATGGGCGCAACCGTCGAAGACATTGGCCTTACCATGCATCCGCATCCGACTTTTTCCGAGTCGATTATGGAAGCTGCGGAGTTCATGCACGGCCGCGCCATTCACATCGTCAACACACCGATTGCCCCAACTCCGGTGGCTCGCTAGCCACCCTGTCGTGATGACCACATGAACGTCGCTTTCCACGATCTCGGCCTCATCCCGTATGGTGTGGCATGGTCGTTGCAGCGGCGGTTACACGCTGCGCGCGCGGCGGATGAGATTGGCGATGCGCTGCTCTTCTGCGAACACCTGCCGGTCATCACGATGGGTAAGTCCGGCAAGCGCCATAATCTGCTGGCGTCTGAAGCAGAACTGCGTCGGCGCGGCGTTGAGTACTTCGACGTTGAACGCGGCGGAGATCTCACGTATCACGGCCCAGGCCAGCTCGTCTGCTATCCCATTTTTAAACTTCCCAGGCTGCGCGAAGTGCAAAGCTTTGTGCGTAAGATGGAGCAGAGCGTCATCCAAGCGCTCGTCGCCTTCGGTTGCGAAGGCGAGCGCCGCCCCGATCATGCTGGTGTTTTTGTGAGCGGCGCCAAGATCGCATCGATTGGTGCGGCGGTTCGTTCGGGTGTCACATTTCACGGATTCGCACTTGATGTGTGCACCGACCTCAAGATGTTCGAGCTCATCAATCCGTGCGGCATGCCGGCCGTCCCCGTCACCTCGATCACGCGTGAGTGCAGTCGCCGCGTTTCGCTGGCAGAGGCTAAGCCCCACGTTCGCGAAGCGTTGGAGGCTGTGTACCAAATCACGCTTGTCGCGCAAGCCTTGCCGCTCGCCGTGCCGGAGAAGATCGCGTGATCGCCCGCAAGCCCGAGTGGCTCAAAGTCAAGCTGCCCGCCGGCGAAAATTACACGAAGCTGCGCAGCATCGTCCGTGATCGCAACCTCCACACCGTCTGCCAGGAAGCAATGTGCCCAAATATTGCCGAGTGCTGGGGTGTTGGGACAGCCACCTTCATGATTTTGGGTGACACGTGCACGCGCGGTTGCCGGTTCTGCAACGTCAAGACAGGTCACCCAAACCCAATCGACCCGCTCGAGGCGTTCAAGCTCGCGCGTAGCATCGAGGATCTCAACCTTAACTACGCGGTGATCACCTGCGTTGATCGCGACGAATTGTCCGATGGTGGCGCCGCCCAGATGGCGGAGGCTATCCGTGCGATTAAGCATCGTACGCCGCACGTTAGGGTAGAAGTGCTGACCTCGGATTATCGCGCTGACGTCAAGGCGATTCGGACGGTCGTCGATGCAAACCCGGATGTTTACGCTCACAACATTGAGACGACACGGCAGTTGACGCCGAGTGTTCGCGATCGCCGTTGCGGGTATGACCAGTCGCTCGCTGTGTTGAACAGTGTCAAGGACATGCGCCCGGACATGCTGACCAAGTCCAGCATCATGCTCGGCCTGGGCGAGAACGACGAGGACGTGTTGCAAGCGGCGCGCGATCTGCGCGATATAGGCGTGGAAATCATCACCTTCGGTCAGTACCTGCAGCCAACCAAAAGACATCTGCCGGTCACTGAATTCGTAACGCCCGAGAAGTTCGCGTGGTTCGCGCGCGAAGTCAAGCCGATGGGCTTCCGGCAGGTTGTCTCTGGGCCGCTTGTGCGCTCATCATATCACGCAGAACAAGCATTCGCGACCAAAATCTGATCTTAGCTTAAAACGTCAACATCACCGAGTGTAACTCTTACCACTCCTACGGCGGTTTGCAAGATGAGCGCACCATCTGCGTCGATTTCTTTCACGGTGCCCTCGTGAAGCAAACTGCCATCGATGGCTTTGACCGAAACCTGCTTGCCGCTCAGATTCGCAACACGCGCCCAATCGGCGATCACATTATCAGGTTCGCTGAGCAAACGATCAAAGTCGCGCTCGTAGATCGAAAGCAGGGTCGCAAGCAAAACCGTGCGGTCGAACTCATGTCCGCCGGCATCAGACAACCAAGTGGCGCTGTGCGCAATTGTCTCCGGCACTATCTCCGGCCGGTTGACATTAATTCCTACCCCCAGGACCACTCGGGCAGCGCCGGCTTGCGATCGACTCTGGGCCAAAATCCCGACGCACTTGCGCCCTGAGCTCAGCAAATCGTTGGGCCACTTAAGGTCGAGGGCAATCCCGGTTTCCCGCAGACAGGCCTCTCGGACGGCCAAAGATGCCCAAAAACCAACTCCCGGGAGGGTTCGGCTCCGCAGCTCGGCTGGGAGGATGGTTGACAGGTAGATCCCCGATCCGGCGGGCGATTCCCACGTCCGTCCCGCTCTACCCCGACCTTTGTCCTGCGACTCCGTAACAAATGATATGCCAAGCGCGTCATCTAGATACAGCCGTTCGACGGCTAGAGCGTTGGTTGAAGCAACGCTGGTGAAATATGAAAACCGGCCAAATCGCGGCAACGAGGACACGAGACTTGTGAGCGTCGCTAGATCCAGTAGCCGCATCGAGGAGAAGTAAGCGCTAGATGACACTGCACAGCCTCGTTGAGGAAAAACACGACCTCGACAATCATTGGGCATCCCGCAAAGTCACGATTAAGGAGCTTGCGAGCAAACTCGGCGTCTCGGTGCCGACCCTTCGCAAATACGGCGAATGCGGCCTGTTAGGTGTCGACTCAGTCTCTGGACGCACGAACCTTTTCGACGAGGCCGCGGCGATTGCACGCGTCGAGGAAATCAACCGGCTTAAGAGCCGCGGATATTCGCTATCGCTTATCCGCGAGAAGCTCGATGAGCGCCCCGCAGGCTTCATGCCGCTTGACCTCGGTCTTGAAGGTGCATCGTTCACGCGTGGTCGTCACGCGCTCGTCATCATGCAGGACATGGATGAGTACACGCGGTTCGCGCGCAGATTTGTCGGCAACGCGCTGCGCAACAACCAGGCATGTATGCTCATTGCCGATCCGGCCCACCGCGCTGTCTACGAAAAAATCGTACGCGAGGAAGGCTTCGATCTCGATACCGTGATGAAACGCCGTCAACTGTGCTTTGCATGGTTTGAGGGCAAGAATCATCTCGACCATCACCGCCAGATCGAACAGTATGATGCACTTGTCTCGATGATCCGTAACGGCGGCTGGCAGAACGTCCGCATTCTGGGCCAACCAGAACGCGACGGCCTGTGCTTCGACGAGGCGAGCCTTGAGCAATACGAAGAGCGCCTCACACTGTGGGCGCGGGCTCTACCCGTGATCATCGTGTGCGCTTGTCTTGCACCAAAAGCGGCATCGCGCGACCTGCTTCATACGCAGCGCGTGCACCGCGAGTTTGTGCTCGGGGACAGCGTCTTCATGCAGCCCTAACAGACCAAGACATTGTAGCAACGGACCTTTAGGTCCGTTAACAAGGATGAGGGCGACTTGTAAAGTCGCCCTTTGCATTTGCAGCTTCCAGGACTAGCCAAAGGCGCGAACAAAACAGGTCTCATGGAACGGACATTGATCTTAGCAAAGCCCGATGCAGTCCAGCGTGGCTTGATCGGTGAGATTATCGCACGAATCGAGCGCCGCGGTCTCAAGATTGTCGGCCTCAAGCTCGTAAAGGTGAGCAAGAAACTCGCGGAAGCCCATTATGAGGAACATCGCGATAAGCCATTCTTCCAAAGCTTGATCGACTACATCACGTGGTGCCCTATCGCCGCGATGGTCGTAGAAGGCCCCCAGGCGATTGAAATTGTGCGATCGACGATCGGTTCGACCAACCCGGTGGTTGCCGCACCGGGATCGATCCGCGGCGACCTTGGCGTCGCGGTCAGCCGCAACCTCGTCCACGGTTCGGACGGTCCAGCCAGTGCGGAGCGCGAAATAGAACTTTTCTTCAAGCCTGACGAGTTGTTTCAGTATAAACGTGTGGCCGACTTGTGGATGTTGGGGACGTGAACCCGAATCCAGAGCGCGCGGCAATCGCCGACGTTCACGCGCGCGAAATTCTCGATTCGCGCGGCAATCCGACGTTAACCGTTCGGCTTTTGACTTCGACCGGCGTTGCCGGGGAAGCCGCAGTACCCTCCGGCGCATCGACCGGTGTTCATGAGGCTGTCGAGCTGCGCGACGGCGACAAGAAACGTTATGGGGGCAAAGGTGTACTAAAGGCCGTCGGTAACGTCAACGGTCCGATTCGCGATGCGATCCGCGGTATGCCAGCCGACGACCAGCGCGCACTCGATGATAGGCTCATCGCGCTCGACGGCACAAAAAATAAATCTAAGCTCGGAGCGAACGCGCTACTTGGTGTTTCGCTTGCGGCTGCGCACGCCGCAGCCAATGCGCGCGGCCAGCAGCTCTTTCAATATCTCGGCGGCTCGGAAGCAGTCACGCTGCCGGTGCCTATGATGAACGTCATCAACGGAGGCAAGCATGCCGAGGGTGCGCTCCAATTTCAAGAAGTGATGATCGTGCCGCTCGGAGCGCCCAGCTTGCGCGAGGGTGTGCGTTACGGCGCGGAAGTATTTCATGAGCTCGCCAAAGTTTTAAAGAAGAGGGGCTTCGCAACCACTGTCGGCGATGAGGGCGGCTACGCGCCGCCGCTCCGGCATCTCGATGAGGCGCTCGCGTTGTTAAGTGACGCAGTCGCGAATGCGGGCTATGAACTTGGCACCGACGTCGCGTTCGCCCTCGATCCCGCGGCTAGCGAATTTTTCAGCGATGGGCAATACGAGGCGGTTGTCGGCGAAGCAAAGCTCTCAGCCTCGGGGATGATCGATCTTTACGAAAGGCTTCTCGCGAAATATCCAATCGTCAGTATTGAAGATGGCCTGGCCGAAGACGACTGGAAAGGTTGGAAAGAACTGACAACGAGACTCGGCGACCGCGTGCAACTGGTCGGGGACGATCTGTTTGTCACGAATGTGACGTTCTTGCAACGCGGGATTGATGAGGGTGTCGCAAACGCCATCCTCGTCAAAGTCAACCAGATTGGTACGCTGTCTGAGACCATCGATGCGGTTCGCCTTGCGCAGGCGCACAACTACAACGCGGTAATCTCACACCGATCGGGCGAGACCGGCGACACAACGATCGCCGACATCGCTGTCGCTCTGAACGCTGGTCAGATCAAGACCGGATCGCTCTCGCGCAGCGATCGCGTGGAAAAATACAACCGGCTGATGGCGATTGAAGAGATACTTGGCTCGGCCGCGAAATATCCCGGGGCAGGGGTCTTTCGGGCCTGTAGCTCAGTGGTTAGAGCGGCCGGCTCATAACCGGTTGGTCGCAGGTTCAAATCCTGCCGGGCCCATGTGAACGTGGTCGTGCCCCCATCGTCTAGAGGCCTAGGATACCGCCCTTTCAAGGCGGGGACAGGGATTCGAATTCCCTTGGGGGTAGGTTTTTCAATCGGCATTTGGCCCTTTCATTAGGTATCCCTAAATAGTGTTCAGCAACTTTTAATCGGTACCAGCTACCATTTGTAGGTGGTGGAATAGGATTGCTTGCCGTCCTCATTCGCCGCGAAAGAAATGGGGCTGTGAGATGAAAAAGACGACTTCGATTTTAGGAATGTTTGTTGGAGGCGTGGCAGCGGCTTCGATTTTAATCGCTGCGGGATGCGGGGGAGGCGGAGGCGGAGGGACAATGCCCGGACCCGGACCGCAGCCGTCACCGACCCCCACAATGCCCACCGTGCACATCAACTTTTTCGGGACCGCCAATGGCGTCCGTAGCGATCCGACTTTCGGTAATGTAAGCGGTTTCACCCAACAGCAGCATGCGCAAGTACTCGGCCTTGCACCAGGCATGCATGTCGTCATAAGCAACAACGACACAGTCTCGCACACGTTCAATGTCTTCTCAGCATATCCGACGCCTGGACCGCAGAGCACTGCGGCTGCGCCAAATGGCGGAGTGTTGGGAGTGGGGTATCAAAGCGGTGTCCTAACAGCGGGCCAGAGCACGAGCACGCTGACCGTGACAAGCACCACCGGCAACCTCTACATCATTTGTGGTATTCATTTCTCAATGGGTATGCAGGATGGAGCGATCGTCCAGGTGGGCGCCACCCCTGGGCCACAAGCGACTCCAGCACCATTACCGAGTGGTGGCATGTGCCACGGATATGGCTGCTAATACACGAGGCCGCCTTACGTAAGCGCGATGGACGAATAGCTCAGCTTGTAGAACAGTTACCTTACAAGGAGCCCGCAGCACGCGGGCTCCATTAGTTTGTATGGCGCGGTTTTGGAGGACACATATCGATCGAGTAATCTTAGGGCGCATAGCTCAGTTGGTAGAGACTTTCCCTTACAAGGAGCCCATATGACGCGGGCTCCCTTGTATTTCAAGCTGTTTGGTGCGTTCTGATTAATCAAGCTCGGGTATCGCGTCCGGCAATAGGCCCTCCGGCGACGCCGCGCGCCGCCGGAGTCTCGGATCAGAGAGCCTTGAGATAATTGGCAAGGCGCTCGAGTTGCTGTGCCCAGCCCTCTTCCATGCCAGCGAGATACGGGGCTGCCTTGGCGGTCGTCTTGCCGACGCGCGCCACGAGCGTGAACGTCGTCTTGCCGCCGTGTTCGGCGAAAGTCACGGTGTTGTGCACTTCAAAGAGCGGGCTGCCTTGTTCGTCAAGCGGAGTGATAGTAAAGACGAGTCGCTCGGGCTCGACGATCTCCTGGTAAACGCCCGTCATCGGATATACAGTGCCGTCGGGTCCGCGCATGTGGATGCGAATGGCGCCGCCGACTCGCACATCCAACGTGCAGACTGGGTTCGTAAATCCCTGTGGACCCCACCACTGGGCCAAGTGCGTGGGATCGGTCCAAGCTTTGAACACAAGCTCGCGCGGCGCATTGAAAACACGCGTGATGACGAGCTCGCGACCAACGAGCTTTTCTGTGTTACTTGACTTTGTGGCCATACTTTTTCCCCTTCTTTCCCTTGGACTGAACTTCGAAAAGATAATCGTCAAAGCGATCGAGACTCTCGTCCCAGAAACGCTGATAGCTGTTGAGCCAATTGGTCGCTTGCTCCATCGGCGCTGCCGCAAGCGTACACGCCACGGTCCGTCCGGTTTTCGTTCGCTTAATAAGCCCAGCGTCCGAAAGGACGTCGAGGTGCTTCATGATCGCTGGTAGTGAGATCGGAAATGGACGGGCCAATTGGCTGACGGAAAGGCTCCGCTGCCGAAGCTGAGCGAGCAGGGCGCGACGTGTTGGATCAGCGAGTGCTGTGAAAATGCGGTCTAGCGTCTGGTGTCTATAGTTAACCATTAGGTTAAGTATATACGATTATAAAAATTCTGTCAAACCGCGCAGCCTTCGCGGCGCCCACCCCAGAACCACCATCCTCAACGTTCAGACGCAACGACGGATGCCACGATCAAAAGCCGATGGGTTCCGTCTGGTGTTTTGCGGTTCCAACGCTCGGGTTTATGCAAGGCAGTCTGTTCCTCGGCGGCGCTCATTGGACGATCCGGTTGCTGCAATTGTTTTTGGCATGATCGCAATAGGGCTTGGTGAAGGGCTGGCGCGGAGGTTGAGAGTCTCGGTTGTGGCTCATTGAGGAACGCTATCTCGTAGCGGCATGTAAGCTTGTCTCTGATCGCAGAGAAGAACGACGATCGCCGCAAGGGTCGGACCAGGACAGTACTTAGCGGATTTTCTTAGGCGGTGGCAGACGCCATGTCTCTGCGCAAGTTTGTGCGCATCAGCTCTTCTGACTTAAACACTTGGGCGGAGAAAGCTCAATTTCGAGCGAACTGCCGAGCATGAGGGGCGACGCGCACCTGAGCGCGACTAGAAGATTCTGGCGCACGGTTATCGTCGCCAGTCTAAGTGCGTTTGTCCTGGGTGCAACGCAACCGAACATTCTCGCCGCTATTTCTGGCATTAGCGAAGGCACCTTCGGCGTGACCTTAGACTATATTGGAGTCGTTACGCGAGTAACGCCCGGATTGCCGGCTGCCAGGGCTGGCATTTCGCCCGGCGATCAGATCGAGCCCGTATCGTTCGGCGACCGGATGACCGCTTTTGAGTCGCCTATCTCGGTCCCGGGCACGCCAATGCGGGCGGTCGTTAAACATGGTGACAGTGCGCGAACGCTGACGCTGACATCGGTTGCAATTGGCCAAAATGCGACAGTTCTCATCACCGTCATCAAGCGGCTGACGGCGCTCGCATTCATCCTAGTCGGGGCCGGGCTTCTCTTGCTTCGACCATCACGTATGACCTGGGGCCTTTTCCTGTTTGCGTTGTCGTCGAACGGAACCGCTGGGGCGCTTTACTTCCATATTTTTGGGCCAGGAGTGTTTACGCCTATCGAGTTCACGTTAGCGTTGATCTACGCTGCCGGTCCTCTGGGGTTATGGATCTTTGCGTCACGGTTCCCCAACGACGATGCGCCTGGGTGGCGCAAATGGTTTGACACGGCGGCGCCGTGGCTTGCTCCACCGCTCCTCCTAACTGTCTTTCCATTATGGCGCTATCTGTTCACGGGCCAACCCTATGGACCAGCTGGACATTGGTTCTCAAACTACTTTGCGGTCGTTGTGGAAACCGTCGGCATCTTAATCCTGGTGGCGAACTACTTTCAGGAACGCGGTGAAGCGCGCCAACGCGTCAAATGGGTGGTCGCCGGCTTCGCCGTGGGGTATATCGCGGATGGTGCGATAACTTTGTTCACAGAACCACATCTTCACTTGTGGCCGGCCGCATGGGAGTCTAGCTTCACGCCCGATATTCTCTACGGTGCGTGGGTCGTCACACCGATATCGATTGCGTATGCGGTCCTCCGGCATCGTGTCATCGATGTCCGATTCGCGGTTAGCCGAGCGATCGTCTACGCGGTGCTCACTTCATTTGTCGTGGCGGCGTTTGCGTTGATCGACTGGATTTTTAGCGAGAAGTTGTCGGCAGCCCGCCTGGGTGTCGTCGCCGAGATCGGTACGGCCCTCACGATCGGATTTTCATTCAACACCCTCCACCGTCGCATCGACCTGTTCGTCGACGGAGTACTGTTCCGTCGCCGGCACCTCGCTGAGAAGCGTCTCGCGCTCGCAGCATCGGCGCTCCCACACGCCACTTCCTTTCGGTCTGCGGCGGAACTCCTAACGGCTGAACCAGTGCATGCTTTCGAGTTGACTTCAGGTGCGGTGTTCCTGCGATCAGAAGATGAGAGCTTTAGACAGATTTTTGCGATCGGTTGGGATGCTGCGAGCATCGCTCAATTAACGAGTGATGATTTGTTAGTCGCGCGTCTGAAAGCCGCGCGCGAGGCACTATCCTTGTACGGGCTGTATTGGCCGACGGTCGCGAGTTGCCCGGAAGGACCTGGAGCGCCTGTCCTTGCGATGCCCGTGTTCATACGCAGCCAGCTTGTTGCGATCGTGCTCTTCGGCCAGCACTCCAGTGGTGAGGCCTTCGATCCAGACGAATTGCGATCGCTGAATGCGATGTGCATCGGTGCCGGCGCGGCATTCGACCACCTCGAGGCGGAGCAACGCCGTGTCGAGAACGACTCGTTGCGCAAACTGGTCGAGCAACTTAGCGGCAGGGCTTCGGTCACTGGCATCGCTCGCGCCTAGCATACGGTCACTGATTCATTTCGGGAAGCGATAAACAGTCAATAGACAGTCAAAACGCGCAAGCCCTCACGGGCGAATAGCTCAGTTGGTAGAGCACCTCCCTTACAAGGAGGGGGTCACAGGTTCGAGCCCTGTTTCGCCCACCATCACAAACCTTATCCCGTAAGCAATTGCGGGATTTCGTTTGCGTCGGTATGCTCCCTTACTTGGGTTTGACCACTTATTTGACCACTTATGCAAGGCCGGTCGTCCTCGGCTTTCGCGTAGAAAGCATCGAGAGCCGAGACCGCCTGATCCTGCATGGCGGCGGTAGCGTGGGTGTAGACTTCCAAGGTCATGCGGCTTGTGCTGTGGCCAAGGCGTTCCTGTGTAGCTGGCACAGGCGCGCCCAATGCCGCGAGCATTGTGGCGTGGGTGTGCCGCAATCCGTGGAATGTGACTTGGGGAAGGTTAGCCTCCTTTAAAAGGCGCGGTAACTCCCGTCGCAGGTAGCTGTCTTTTCGCATCGGGCTACCATCCCAGTTCGGGAACACCCAAACAGATGGAACGTGCTTAGGATCGTCCATCCGCAGCTTTCGATACTCCCTTAGCAGCACTATGGTGTTCTTGGCGAGCTTGACGGTGCGTCTACTTGAGGCGGTTTTCGGTGGCGTCGCCACCAACTCACCCGTCTCGGTCTCTGTCAGGGTAGCCTTGATGTGGATACGACCCCTGGCGAGATCCACGTTCTCCCACTTAAGTGCGAGGAGCTCGCCCTGACGGCAGCCTGTGTCAAGGGCTACGAGATATAATGGCTCGTAGACACTTCCTCTTACAGCTTTGCGAAAGCGACGGACCTCATCCTCGGTGCGAAATATGGTTCTCTCTTTCTTGGTGACGGTTGGAGTTTCAACTAGAGCCATCACATTTCGGCTAACTTTGTCACGTTGTAGAGCAACCTGCAATGCTCGATGTAGGATCTTGTAGACCTTCTGCACCGTCTGGTCGCCGACGCCGTCTTTCTTCAGAGCGTCGAGCATGTCGTAGATGTGGGCCTTTGAAAGGCGACCTAGTTTTATGTTCTCAAGGTGCGGTTTGATATGGTTCTCCACCGCAGCCTTGTAGAGGTCGTAGGTCTTGTAGCGCCTCGTGTCCTTTACTATTTCAATCCAGCGGTCCAACCACTTGCCGACAGTCAAGCCCTCGGGGTCTCGGACCCGGCTGGGTTCTCGCTGTTCAGCGAAGAGTTTGTTCTGGACGTCTTGTCGCGTTCTGCCGTAAAGGAAGATCGGGTCTTGCCCATCAGAGCAAAAGCGGGCCTCCCATCTGCCGTCTTTGCGCTGACGGATAGTCCCCGTGCCTTTGTTACGTCTTGTCCTCTTCATGGATGTCTCCTAGCGGGGATGCGTGGCTTCGCGCCTCTACGTTCTCGGTCAATGAGATCCTGAATCGCCGCTAGTTCGATTCTTGTTGATCGGCCGATCTTTACAAAAGGCAGCTCACGCCGACGCATAAGGTCGTAGACCTTGGTCACGCCGATTCCCAGATATTCTCCTGCCTCCTGCACTCGTAAGAGCCTCTCCGATGACGTCATAGCACTGCGCCACTGCGCGCCGCTCGAAATCGCCGGACGCGAAGCATTGTCACATAGCGCGTTCGCGCCCGCTGGTGCCCTCGGCAATACCTGACGCGCGCAGCGTTTCCTCGAGCAAGACGTCGCCGCCGCTTGCAGCCGCGCGCTTTGCACCTTATCGAAACTGGCATAACTTTACGCATGTTCACCTCGTCGAATTGACAGGCTCTCCCTCGAGGCGCACTGTCTTCGCGCGTGACCGAGTGGTCTTGGGAACCCGAGTCCGCGTTACCTAAAAGAACATAGTAAAATTTGGAAAGTGACCAGCCCTCGTCGCTTTATTGCCCTCCCTGTAACCCCGTTTCTATATTCTTCACAAAGGCGTTAAGTGGCGCAACAGCCTCAAGAGAGATCACCCTGCGTATTCCTCAGGAGGCAAGGCCAACGCCAAAAAGGAGAACTGTTTCATATGCGAACGCGATCGAAACTCGGAGGAGCTGACAGTTCCCGCTTACGCGGGGGCCGTTCTCGGGTCAACTACCATGACATCAAGGTACGAAGGGTTGGGTACGGGCAAACGTGTCCGCGTTGCAAAGCCTTCAGGCTCGTAGTGCGACAAAACTGGAAAGATAAAACGTGGTTTTGGGGCTGTGGCTCTTGGCCATGCTGTTCGTTTACTCGTAACCTAACGGCCGATGAGGCCCGGCCACGCGTGCCAGCCGACATACGCAGTGCTCTCTCGCAGGCACATCATACCCAGGCAACAGCACACCCAACAACGGATGGTTCAAAATCATGAGGCACTTTGAACAATTCGGTTCGGAACCAGATTTTACCGATCGATACTGCACACTGCTTCACGCGCACCGCGGCGCATTTCAGGACCCTGACGGACAATATCGAACGCGCCGCTCCCTATCACGGGATCTTATATGCGATCACCTTAAAGGACACCAGGCGCTTGGGTTGTCCTGTGCGACTGACGGCAATGCTCTATTTATGGGATTTGACATTGATGCCCGCTTCGGCCCGCGTCTCAACGCCATTCGCAGCGTGCTGTCAGATTTTGGCCTGAAGGGTGCCTCGTTCGCTACCACGGGCAGCTCTGAAGGTCGGGGCAAAGTAATCACCTGCGTTGCCGCGTCCGTTCCCCTTGACCTAGTAAGGCGCGTGGCCGACATGACTCTGCGGTACGCCCAACTAGGTCAAGACTTCGGCCCCCTCGCAAAAAGCAGCGATATTGGCGTGTATCCCCTTCGCGATGAGGGCGGCCTTCTTCGCATTCTTGGCAGAAATCCAAAGCGGAATGGCTCAATCGAAATTCCCCTTAGACTGAGCGACTGGGAGATCTCCGATCTCACAGAAATCACACCGATTTCAGCAATCGACCTCGAGCGCGTTGTGCAACGATTTGCCCCGACGCATGGGGCACTACCTGGAACGCTGCTCGCAGAAGCTACAAGCTGCAGTGGCAGACTACATCATTGGGCAATACTGGAAATCCAGCGTTCGTGGCGCTGGGGACCAGACGGCAACCCAGGCATCATGAGGCGAGTCATTGCGTTGGCATTTGAGTTCAAGTGGGCCTTTGGCGTCGTCAACGGAGAGCCGCTTTTCAGAAATACCCTGGAGCGAATTAGACAAAATAGCCCAGCTCTGCACTTGCCTTCTCCGAACAAGAAGCGTAGGCGCAATCCGTTAACGTGGGCGCTGACTGGCAAGAACGCCTGGCGGTATGCATGCGAGTACAGGTTTTTAAAGTCCCCTGCTGCGGCGAACGCTCCGGCTCGCATCGTTGAGGTTTACGACGAGCTCATCCGCTATGTGCACGAGGCCGGAATTCGATATTACGCGTTTAACATGACATATGCCCGAATCGCCGAGCTAATTGGAAAATCGCATCAAACAGCGTGGCGTCTCGTACACGACGCTGCAAGCATCGGTCTCCTCGTAATACACGAACCCGGCACAAAACGCGAACGCGGTAAGAAGATCAATACGGTCAAACTAGGACTGGTCGGTTTCGGCGACACCCAAGAGTCTATTCGAGCTAGAGCCCAAGGCCACAGCAGCACTCCCCCCTGGTATAGTGTAGCATCACGTCGTCGCGTTGGCTCGTCAGTCACTCCGGGTCACACCGATGCTACTGACGGTGCTTAGCCACCAAGTCAGTGGAGTACCTCGTTATGGGGTTAGCTGGAATTCTCTGGGCGGTATATGCGCAGCCGCCCCGGTTACACCACCCCTACCGGGGGTGGGGGGTTGCGAGGCGGATGTGGCAACCATCTGTAGCCCTTCTCGTGCGTTGTGTCGCACGCGCGATAGCTTCGGACATTTCGTCTCAGACACGGATGGGATCGTGGCTCAATACGCTTGGAACAAACGCATAGAATAAGTCAAGCTCAACAGCTTCATACATCCGCGCATCGATGCACCTGTGCACCTCGCACTGCACCTTCTGTGCGCACGTTAGGCCTAGTCAACTCGTCAAATATCGGCGGGCAGCTTTCAAAGCGAAGCGGTCGTCATATCACGCCTCTAGGGCTTTTAAACCGCAATTTATTATCCTCAGATATTGGCGTCTTTAAATTTAGAAATTTATTTTCAATTGTTTTTGCAGAGATCACAGCCGACGAAGCGACGATGTGGAATAATATACTCAATGGTAAGTACGCGAGTCGCGATCTACACGAGGGTTAGCACCCGAGCCCAATCCGATGAAGATCGGCTCGGCCTGGCAACTCAGGAAGAGGCAATAGCGCAAGTCTGCAGTGCACGTGACTACACGATCGTTGCGCGTTACTCTGACACTGCTTCAGGCGCGACGGCAGATCGCCATGGCCTCGCATCGATGCTCGAAGATGCTACGAAGGGCTCGTTCGAGCAAATTGTGGTCTACAAATATGATCGCCTGGCCCGCAGTACTATGTTGGATGGCTTTATTCGCTACCAGCTCAAGAATGCATCAGTCGGCGTAATTTCTGCCACAGAAGCGCAGGCCAACCCTGAAGACCCAATCGCCACCTTGACGACCGATGTATTGGCTGCCGTCTCCCAATTCGAAAGGAGCCTGATCGCCCAGCGTATGTCTGCCGCCCGAGCACTAAAGCGGTCGCGCGGCGGTTACGATTCTGGACGTCCAGCCTACGGGCAGCGGGCCAGCGGCAAAACGCTGGTCATGAACGAGGATGAGTCGGCTGTTATCGAGTTAATGCGAGAACTTCGCAGCGCCGGCAAATCCTACGGTGCGATTGCTCAGGCGCTAGACGCCCGACAGGTTGCTCCACGCCATGCCAAGAGTTGGAATCGCGCAACGATTTGTCAGATTCTCAATCGGTTTGTAGAGCGGCAAATGGCTTAAGTACGACGCAAGTCGTGACGGCGCGACTCGCATACCCTTGCGTTTTCAATCCGAGGCAAGTGCGATGACTCAGGAAGCTCCGGGTACGCTATCGAGATTGGAATAACAGCGATCGTTGGCCAATCGCGAAAAAAGCTACGATCTTGCTCGAAGGCTACCTTGGCTACCAAGCTTGCGTCCAGATTGAATAATTCGATCGTAATCCTTTGCACTGATAGCCCTTGGGGTAAACCTCAATGAATGACCCCAGTATTCCTTATTCGTCACGAAAGTGAGATCGTGTACGAGAGGCCGAAGAGGGATTGGCCTTCTGAAGTTGCGCACGTTTGCTAGAATCAGCTTTGTGGTTAGGTAGTAAATTCCGAGCCGTTGCAACAACGCCCTATCCGCGTTAACCACGTCGCAGGTCCCCCTAAGGGTCGCCAGCGCCACCACACCTGTTCCCGATTGATAAAATAGCAACTCAGCCCCGGGCTTCAAATGTTTACTTCTACGCGGGAGAAACCATAGGTCTTGTTTGATAAGCTCATCGAGAATTTCTCGTGCCTTAACCGTTCTCTGATCTGTTCTGGTGTCGCCGAACACAAGGATTAAATGCTGGCGCTGTTCTATCGGCATCCGCTATTCTCAGGAATGTTCTCGCAAGTGTATGTTGTTACCATTCGAAGACCCGGACGGCTTGGTAGTCTATCAGTAAAGGTCCTACCTCGGCTGGCCGCCGTTCACCGGCGCGGTCCAAGTGTTCAAGTCTTTCGCTGGGCTTTCGCAACCTTTGAGACCTAAGGCTGAAACGGCGCTGTGTCCTGGTTGTGATTTGCTAATTCAAGCAATTGTGCAACCTCGCTGAATTCCACAAGAGCTGCTTCAAGATCGTCAACGATTTCTTTCGCCAAGGTTAGGGGCTCTGGTAGATTATCGGTGTCTTCCAATGACTCGTCACGCAGCCAGAACAGGTCCAAACTCGCCTTGTCGCGGGCAATCAGCTCGTTGTACTTAAATCGCTTGAACCGCTCGGTCTCAACGCGTCGCGAGCGATCTTCCGCTTTGTAGCAGGTCACAAAATCGGCTAGGTGTTCTCGGCGCAGTGGATTCTCTTTGAGGGTAAAGTGCATGTTGGTTCGCAGGTCATAAATCCACAAGTCACGTGTCCAATGTGTTTCGGAAGCCGCCTTTCGATCAAAGAACAAGACATTTGCCTTTACCCCTTGGGCATAGAAGATTCCAGTGGGCAGGCGCAGCAGAGTATGCACGTCGCATTCCTGCAACAGACGCCGACGCACTGTTTCTCCCGCACCACCCTCAAACAAGACGTTGTCGGGCACCACGATCGCAGCCCGACCGTTAATGTTAAGCAGCGACTTGGCGTGTTGCAGGAAGTTTAGTTGCTTGTTGGACGTTGTAGCCCAAAAATCGTCTCGCACAATGCTAAGGTCCTCGCGACGTGCTTCCCCATCCGCTCCGACTAATGTAATTGAGGACTTCCGCCCAAACGGTGGATTGGTGAGCACCATATCAAAGTACACGCCGGGGTGCGACCGGAGCGCATCATCTACGGTGATGGGGCTCTCCCCGTCTGGCGGCACGATGCCGTGAAGCAGCAAGTTCATGGCACAGAGCCGCGCCGCGCTGTCAACGATCTCCCAGCCCCGCAAAGCCTGGGTGCGCAGACGCTGTTTCTCATCCTTGTCGAGCTGATAGTTTTTTACAATGTGTTCGTAGGCAAGCAATAGGAAACCACCAGTGCCGCAAGCAGGGTCGCAGATCGTTGATCCCGACTCTGGGCACATTACTTCTATAATAGCCCGAATGAGAGGTCGCGGTGTAAAGTATTGGCCCGCACCCGTCTTGACATCCTCGGCGTTCTTCTGGAGCAGCCCTTCGTAAGCATCACCCTTGATGTCTGCGTCTAGGGCCATCCATTCTTCCTTGTCAATAAGGTCAACGACAAGGCGACGCAATAGGGCTGGGTCTTGAATCTTGTTTTGGGCCTTACGAAAAATCACGCCCAGCATGCCCGGCTTTTTACCGAGCTCGATAAGAATGTGACGGTACTGGACTTCAAGTTCATCACCGTCGCGAGCTAAAAGCGACCGCCAATCGATGGCTGCGGGAACGATTGGCTGACGATTGAACGGGGGTTCTGCTTGCTCGTCCGCCATTTTGAGGAACAACAAATAAGTAAGCTGTTCGAGGTAATCACCGTAAGAAAGTCCCACGTCTCGCAGAACATCACAGTAGTTCCAGAGTTTAGCTACTAGGGCGGACGAATCGTTATTCACTGCCTTGGCACAGCGTGGTCAAGAAAACAACAGCGCAGCCCTTCCCTGACGTTTAGGTATGATGAATTTGCGCGACTCATGTGAGTACAAGTTTGTGGTCAGCAACTACGCTATTCGGAACAAGGCGGCCCGAGAACGCCATGCTGAAAGTCACCATGCGCAGGGCAATTGACCGTTTTACGGCATTACTAACGGCTTTGGACATCTCGGAATACACTGTGTTGAGCTGCTCGACGTCTTCTACAATCTGTCGTTGCAGATCGAACGGTATAATTGGTATTGGAAACTGTTTTAGCGTGTTCAGGTTCAATGATGCAAGATTTGTCGTCTGCTTTCCCATTTTCTGGAACCAGTCGCGCCCTATGCTGTTTCCATACATAGACACAAACCTGGGTTCGAAATTATCGTCCAATAAGCGCGCTCGGAAGATGTGATTTTGATGGATGCACCGGCTGAGTTGACTGGCCCAAACACACCCTCGGCCAAGTTTATCGCGGTCCCCTCCCTCGGTAAAAAGAATGTCGCCACACCGTAACTCCAGGCTGTCGGCCACGGTAGGCGGAACACGGATGGTCTTCACCTGGCTAAGGTCCAAGTATCCACGCTGTACATTCGCAACTCGTAGATACGGAATCTCCACGAATGAGCGATCATTCTCACGCTTCGCGTCTTTCGCCACGCCACCAATAACGTCTGCAATTTCCCCCAGTGTAATGAACTTGTGTGTCGTGGAACTGAACGCCGCGTAGAACGCTCGTTCTTTTGCCAGGCTCAGCTTGGTAAGAGCAGTCTCAAGTGCTTTGTCGCCTACATCCAGATGAGAAGATAGCTCGTCTATAGTTTCGACGATTCGCCGCTGCTCGTTGGGCGGGGGTAGCGGTAGAGGGATTCCACGCATTGCAGTCTGGGTCAGTTTGAGGCGCGTGGTTCCGTTCACATACGGACGGTAATCGATGGCATTCAGAGCATGTGAGAGGTAGCGGTTTGTTGTCAAACTTCTTGCTCGCAACACATGAGCGTGGTTATTCACCCACGAAGGTCCACGGATAATATAAGCCTTTGGCTTTGACGGGTCCAAGAACGGGGCACCGTCCTCACCCAGCAAGACGAGCTCTTCGTCGAAAAGTGGACTGTCGATCCAACCAACCTGACCAGTTGCTCCGTAGTAAGGCACATTCCCGACTCGCTGCTGCCGCTCTGCAGAGTTGACTGGTACGCGCATCGAATCAAGGATCTCTGCGAGGTCCTCAAGGGGCGTAAGTGTCCAATCAGGTGGCAGTGAGGTCACGCGGCGAGCGCCTCGTTTAGTTCTTCCAGTAGCGGCTGGAGCTCGGGACCGAAAATTTGGTATGCTCTTCCCAACCCTCCATGCTCCGCAAAGGGCGTAAGGTCAAAGTCGGCTACCGAAATTCCGATGCTCGTACCAACGTGATCTCGGATTCTCTCTAGCCAGCTCGTTTGTTCCGGCGTGAATGAACGGCCTGCCTCATTCTGTCGTTCAATCCATTCGGAAAATCGTTGCTTTACGCGATCGGCTGTCGGTACAAGCTCAGATTCAGTGCCGAGAGCAAACCGAACTAGTGCAACGATGTCAGTTAGCATTCGTATGCCAGAGCCATGAACCTTAGAACGCTCAAGCGTTTCATAGGCCTGCCAAACTTGGGTCGCTGTAAGACGGTAAGGGGGCCGGGCGATGGCGCTTGCAAGTTCTTTCACCTCGTCAAATGTGAGACGCGCGCGATAGGGGCGGCTATATAGCACCTGCAACGCTGTTATCTCGTCCTTATGCTTCTCGATGAACTTACGGAATGAGTCAACTGTACGCTGCGCGCGCTCCTTGGCGGCTCCCGAAAATTCGGCGCGCCTAACAACGTCTTTCGATGTCTCGTCTATGAGCTGCTCATAGCTACGGCGCATCTCTATCAATTTCGCGCGAAACGCGGGGCCCTCGACGATGGGTCGCATGGCTTCGTTGAGAAGCCGAATCCCGGTTGCCTTGACGTCTCGTTCGGTCGGCGACTCTTGCCCAGTGTCCTTTCGCGCCCGAGCGAGACGGACGTCCGGGTTGATGGAATCGACAATAGCGTGTGTAATCGATTCAAGCGACTGCCCGGCCACATTTTCCAGCTCTGCGCGGTCACTTGAGCTAAGCCTAGAGTCAAGTCTAGCCAGTCGAGCCGCAATCGACGATACAGTGTCCGTGTCGCGGTTGCCTAAGGCAACGCGCTGAAGCAATCTTTCAAACGCAACATGCGGCTTACGTTCGAGGGGTACAGTATCGTTTAGGTCGGCCTCAGTTACGCCGACAGCGTCGATGATAACGAAGTGGTCCTTTGCTTGTGCATCCGGCGTAACCGCCCTCAACTCGGTTGGGTTTATCACGCGAACGCCTCGACCTTTCATCTGCTCAAAGAATGTTCGGGACTTTACCATTCGCATGAACATCACGCATTCAATCGGCTTGACATCTGTTCCAGTTGCGATCATGTCAACCGTTACGACAATACGCGGATTGGCAGAGTTTCGAAATTGCTGCAGCAGCTCATCTGGGTTCTGACCCTGAGAGCCTGATTTGTAAGTAATCTTAACCGCAAACTCATTACCTCGACCGAACTCCTCGCGCACGATTTGCACAATGTCGTCAGCGTGACTGTCATCCTTAGCAAAAATGAGTGTTTTGGGCACCCAAGTGCGGCCTGAAAAAATTTCGGGGAGCTTATCGCGAAATGTCTGAATGATTGTGCGAATCTGGTCTCTTGCAACGACCTTACGATCGAGCGCCTGGGCATCATAGCTCACATCTTGATCAAGCTTTTCCAACCGAGTAGCGCGGGTTTGGCGATCACGGAATTTGCTGACAAGGCCAGCTTCAACTTTTGATCCCCGCCCAGTGATCTCGGTTGCTATGCGATAGATGTCAAAATCGACATTTACACGATCGGCCACCGCCTGCTCGTGGTTGTACTCCATCACCAGATTCTGATTGAAAAAGCCGAATGTCTGCTTGCCCGGAGTAGCCGTCAAACCGATGATGAATGAATCGAAATACTCGAGCACTTGTCGCCAAACACCGTAGATCGAGCGATGGCATTCATCAACGATGATCACATCGAAGGTTTCGATGGGGACTCTAGCATTGTACCTAACCTCAACTGGTGCCGTTGGCTCAAGCTCATAAGAAGATCGTTCATCGAGATCCTCTTGTAGTTCATCATCGCCGCGCAGAATTGAGTAAAGGCGTTGGATTGTAGAGACAACAACGCGCGCTACATCGTCAATTCGATTGTGCGTGAGGTGTTGAACATTGTATAGCTCGGTAAATTTGCGACCATCATCTGGGGTCGAAAAAGCTTGAAATTCTTTGAGGGTCTGTTTGCCGAGATGAGAACGGTCAACTAGAAATAGAATTCGGCGCGCATCCGCAAACTTGACAAGACGATAGCAAACATTGGCTGCGGTGAAAGTCTTGCCTGAGCCTGTAGCCATCTGGATGAGCGCACGAGCGCGACCATGACGCAGCGAGTCCTCGAGATTGCGAATGGCCTCCGCTTGAGCTGGCCAAAGACCTTTTGGGTCAAGAGTTGGCAGATTGCCCAAGCGACCGCGTAGCGACGAGCCTTCCCCTACCCAGCCTGCAAATGTCTCAGGTCGATGGAATGTAAAGACCGGGCGGCTCGCTGGCGCAGGGTCAAGCGCGTCTGTGAAGCGCGTTTCAAGGCCGGTTGACTCGTAAACAAAGAGCAAAGGCCTATCAAGAACTAAGGGGCAGATGTCAGGCGGCAGTGAGTCAGTATACTTATGTGATTGAAACTCCACCCCCGTAAGCGTCGTGCCCGCTTTTTTCGCTTCAATGATGCCGGCGGCCCTACGATCGACGAACAACACGTAGTCAGCTTCCTGTCTGCCATCCGCCATGACGACCTCGCGGACGGCAACTCCGCGACTCGCAGACAGATTAACATTCTTGTACTTTTGGACAGACCAACCGCAGGCCGCGAGCTGCCCATCGATGCTCAGGCGTGCTCTTGCTTCAGGGGTAAGATAATCTCTGGGGTCCATCAGCAAACGTTGCCACAGTTGACGGCCATAGTGTCTCGTGACTTATAGGAAGCGAATTAGCCTCCCCTCCAGCAACCCCCAAGCCCATAGTGCGCCTGCGTCTCTTCCTTTCTGAACGGGAATTACATTCTTAGTGACATGCGAAGCATTTGGAGCGATTCCATAGGGAACCATTCAATCCGATGCCCGCCCTGCTCTGGAAATTTTTCCGGCAACAAACAAGGATACCAACCAGCACCCACCTCAGCCGCAAACTTATCGAGATAGCGGAGCGCCTCGATTGCCGGCGCGCTTTCAAGGCTTATTCGGCATGCGCCAAGGGCATCGAGACTTAGGCCGGCTGCAGCAACCAAACCTAATAAGTTAATTGGTTCGGTTAGCCGTTGCAGGTCGCTTCGCACCGTTGAGTTCCATTCATAACCGCTCTTTAGTAGTTCATCTGGATCGATCTCAACCCTAAGTTCGAAACTACGCGTTTCTTGATGATCAACCCCAAAACTCACGCTAATGTTGCTAATCGGCGACTCGACGTGGACAACATAGTTTCTCAAGTGATAGGCAAATCGATACTCGAAGCGATTATCGTATTCGGTGTTTTGGAGTTCCTTGAAAGCTCTAAATTCCGCTGAATCCCTTCCAAACTTTTTGCTTAGGAGATGCTCCGATTGATCAATGTATGCGCGCATCGAAGAGAGGAAGTTAAGAAGTCGGCGGTTCACAGAGAATCGAAGTCTCAATATCTCTGCCCGTCCTGCCATGCCCGCTGACCGGAGGCGTTCTGAATCGCCTTCGAGCCCTTGCGTGAACTCTAATTGGTTCAGTTTAGCTAGAAGCCAAAGTTGTTGCTCAATGTCAAATTTATCGATTGCTGCAAGCGACCGGAGGGCGATCTCTCGCTCCGAAGTCGTCACAGCTCGAACTACATTGAACGTGCCGTCCTTAAAGCCGGCTAACTTACACACATTTACTATTCATGCAAGGCTCGAGCCATTTTCATAAGCTGTAATTCTTGCTCGGCTCACACCAACTTTTGTAACTGATGACAGTTCCATATCCCTAAACGACGTGCCAAACAACGTAGCCTCAACATTCGAGCCGACTAGCAGGCCGGATGGCGTTCCCCACCGACGACTCGCGATGTTGTGGTTCAGGCCCTCAACTATCTTTTCAAGGGTTTCGATCTCATAGCGAGGCGTACTGTTAAGGATGAAGGCTAGAAAAGCATCGTCATTCATCGTTCAGGTCTCAGCGAGCTTCAAGACCTGCAAATGAAGAAGACGGGGACTTCTAAATGTAGTTCAACGGCTACTGCATTCCCACGAGCGGATGCTCTCGAATCCACGCGGCAGTTCTACGCGCTGCGTCATAAACAGAATCCTCCATGTTGAAGGAAAACGTCTGACTTGTGTATTGTCGGTTGGCGTCGTGCGGTGGGCTCTCGAAAACATGCACCATGAAGTCTGCTGTCCTCGTTGCTGAGTCGCGAACATCGTGAAGCAAAAAGACCACCGTAAATCCACTGTGGGTTCGAGGGGCCATTATGCGATCGATGTCACCGCGCGCAAAGTCTGATCCGTCAAACTCCTCCGCAATGACATCCCAAAAAACAGACATCCATCCAGTTCGCGTCAATGCTTTCTTGCTGGCATGCGTCTCCCGTACGAGCTTTTGGCGTTCCACCGGAGACAGCAACGCGAAGGCTCGCAAAGCGGACTCGACAACAGCCGACGCGTTCGAATCGTGCTCTTTAACGTGCATTCCGACCTGGCGCGCAACGCGGTCCGAAATACTGATACTCATCTTCATACTAGGCACTCTAACAGGTAGGAATGCCATAAGCAAGAAGGTAGGATGGGAAGCTGGAAGACCTAGCCCAAGGCTGGCAGAGCTCGCGTGGCCATGGCCAGCGGCACGCTAACCGGTATAAGGGACGCACTCTTGCGAAATTACAAATATGTATTATAATGCTGGTAAGGTATAAAAGTGGAAAGGGGGTGAGCAGATGTCAATTAAGGTCAACGGAGCGGCCTTGGCACAGCCTGGCTTGGATCGACGAGCAATCGCCGGGCCGGCGCTGCGAGCTTTTTTCAAAATCGCTGAAGCGTGGAAGCTCACGGCGGAACAGCAGATGACCCTCCTCGGCGTGACAGCAACAGCCACGTACTATAACTGGCGCAACGGTAAGCATGGTGCCCTACCTAAGGACACAATTGAGCGTCTATCTTATATCTTTGGCATCTACAAGGCTCTCAATATCCTCTTTTCTGATCCGAGCGCCGCAGACGGATGGATCAAGAGACCAAATTCGGCCGCGATGTTTGGTGGCCGTTCGGCTCTCGACGTAATGCTCTCAGGCAATGTTGTCGATCTGTACCGCATTCGCCAGTACCTCGACGCGCAGAGGGGTGGTTGGGCATGAACGAGCCGAAATCTGCGCCCGCAGCTTCGGACGAAACTATTCTCAAAGTAGAACTCGCTGGCGAAGAGTTTGCGCTGCCGGTTGTGCTGGTTTCCTGGGCTCCGTGTTGGCGAGTAATTCCCAGTCGGTTCCCACCCGTAGACCTGTTTGAACGAGTCGCGCCGCCAGAGGATTGGGACGCAATCATCGAGGTCGAACTGCTGACCAATCCGCGCCGCAGGGAAGAGCTCGGTCTTGCCAGCTTCGTACCCGAGGATCAAAGGGCTACGGGGCCGGGTGCAGACGCGATAATGGCACCGTTCAGAAATCCCAATCCAGATGGGAGCCGCTTTTCGGATGGCTCATTTGGCGTTCTCTACGCCGCGCACAGTCTAGAAACAGCAGTCGCGGAGTCGCGATACCACCGAGAATTATTCTTGCGAGCGACCCAAGAGCCAGCGATGGAAATAACCATGCGCGTGTACACGCTCGGGTTAAAAGCGTCGATGTGCGATATTAGAGATTTGCAAGAGGAAATGAAGTCCGTTTACAATCCGGACGACTGGTCCGTCGGACGGCTTTTGGGCGCAAAGATTAGGGCACAGGATATGCCAGGCATTGTGTATTTCAGCGTGCGAGATCCAAAGGGTGAGTGCGTTGCAGGCTTTCGTGCAGATGCCTTCTTTGATTGCAAGCAAGAGCGACATTTTGGATATATTTGGAACGGCGAATCGATCACGCATGTGATCGTCAAAAAGTTGTACCAGCCTTAACACAATTGCTTCGAGGTTGGTTTTTGAAGACGAGCAACACGGAAAGGAATCTCAATGCCAAATCGAGCTCGAAACTGCCAGGACGGCTTAGACATGCGCTGTCGCGACGAAAACGGTGAAATCCGCAGAAAGTGGAGTGACCCCGCCGTTTCTAGACAGGTAGGGCGCTTATTTGGGCCTGCGCTTTGGCACGCCAGGCAGCCGGCGTGAGATAGCCCAGGCCCGAGTGTGGCCGTTCGTTATTATAGCGGTCGATCCA
>Ga0207416_1000124_pt1 | contig 143806 bp, 156 predicted proteins | sample PaiPotPPM11metaG_FD_184107 | JGI IMG/M metagenome (GOLD analysis project Ga0207416, IMG submission 184107) | Iron sulfur acid spring bacterial and archeal communities from Banff, Canada, to study Microbial Dark Matter (Phase II) - Paint Pots PPM... ...
ACGACGGGACGACGCGGTATGGTTGCCATGAGCGGTCTCCTCCAACGGTTTGATCGCCCCCTTCCTACCACACGGCAGGCGGGGTGGAGGACCGCTCTTCAATTTCTACGAACTATCGGACAACCTCGGCTCTCAGCCCCGATACGACTGCCGTGCTCAGCAGCTGCTGCAACCATCGACCTGCGTCGTCGGAACGAACGCAAAGAATAATGGCGATCTGGAATCCCAAGTGGTGCCACCGAATGGATGCCCTCAAGTAACTCGCAAGGCGTAACTTCGTCGCATACGTCCCGGGAGATTCAGTGACCTTGGCGTCTCCGACAAAGACTCGGAGATGCTGAAGATCCACCAGGAATACATCGGGCCAGTCGTCGTCGTTAAGGCGAGAGGTAAGGGCAAACCCAGCCAGGTTTCCGACTGTACGCAGAGTTCGCACCCTCTCCTCGTGCAACGCGGATGGCGCGGTCACGGAGTTTGAGTTGTGCTGCCCAACAGCTCAGCCAGCATCGACTGCCTAGTGGGCCGTTCTTCGACCTGATCACCCAGGACATCGGCCTGAGCGTCGGCCTTGGCCAACAGCCTGCGGTATTCGGCTCCTTCAATTGTGCCGCGGCATATCAGCGCCAGATACTCGACGTTCCGCTCTTGGCCGCGGCGATGAATCCGATCCAAGCTCTGCATGTAGTGTGCAGCCTGGTTTGAGAAGGACTCGTAAATTGCGATTCGGGCTCTGTGCAGGTTAAGGCCCGCACCGGCGGCCGCCGGGTTGCCGACGAAGATCATGGTCTGCTCGTCTTGCTGGAAGCGCCTGACCGCCTCTCGTCGCAGTTCTACATCCGCCACCGAGCCGTCGATCATGGCAACCCCGTACGGGGCAAACCGATCAACAATCACGTCGAGGCTGAACTTGAAGTGTGACCAGATCACCACCTTTTCGTGCTGGTCAACGACGTGTAGCTTGACCAACCCATCCAAAGCGGCGATCTTGGCCGGTACCTCGTCGTAGTCATCGATGATCGGGCGCGGATGGGAACAAATGCGGAGGAGTGCCGCGCGGCGAGCGAAATAGTTCGTGTAGTCCTTGTCGAATTGCTCGTCGGTGATCGAGAGCAAGTCTTCGGCAAGCTCCCTAGCCAGCACGCCGTAGAGATGCGCCTGCCGCGGAGCCATCTCGACCAATGTCTCCGTATACCTCCGCGAGGGAAGGTCGGGGAGAACCAGACGCTTGAGATTGCGAACATATACTCCACGTGCCTCGACCGCAGCTTTGACCTGCCGGGCGGAGACAACGGGATCCTTCTCAAGGCTTACGCCGCGAAAAGTGAATCCGAAATCCACCAAGTCGAATTGCGACACGAGATCCTTGGCTGAATGAGGCGCAGGTGTGCCACACAGGACGAAAGCCTTACTACACCACTCTCGGAGGTCCGCTAGAGCCGCAGTTCGCTGGGCGTCGGGATTCTTGATACTGAACGACTCATCGATGACTAGCGCGACACGAGCCCTTTGGCAGAGAAGACGGAGGTCGTGTTCCAGGTCGATGGCAGCCTCGTAGTTGGCGACGACGACATCCGCTCGGGAATTGAGGGCTCTTGTTTTCTCCCTGCGGTTACCGACCGCCTGCACCAGCCGGTACAAGTCCCCTGTGAATTTCCGAAACTCTTGCAACCACTCTGGAACCATTGACTTGGGGGCCACAACCAAGAGCGTCTCGATTTCGCGCTTATGGACAAGCCAGTCGAAGGCAGCGATGACGGTGAGGGTCTTACCGGTACCTTGCTCGTCGAATACACAGGCCCCCCAGCTGGTGGGTATGGTCATAACCGCTACGTTGAGGAGCTGGTGTGGGTCCAAAGTGTCCGCCATTGGCCAGGACCCGAACTGGGTTCTGACTTCGGTTGGGGTCGGGCTCTTTAGCGCAGCGAACCGCTCGAGCACGTGGGGAGCAGCATTGGCAACGCGCATTCGGTTTTCGATCCACTGCCGGGCGGCCGGTTCCCACTTGAGGTCTGGAAGCGAGAGGAGACTCCCTCCCGCCGGAAACTCGAGCAGGACCGAGGCTCCGTAGCGCCGCCACTTCGTTAGCCCGCCCAGCGAACGCAAGCGGCCGGCTACTGCCTCGACCCCAGCTGGAGAGCTCACGAGAACCCCGCGATGGCTGGCGTCCAGCGCTGCTTTTAGTACCACGCGTCAGGGCTTTTGCGAGGGCGTACCCCGAACAGCAAGTTCGCCCTGTATAGCGCCGAGAGCTCCATGCAGGACACGTTCAACATCACGAAGAACGTCCGTGTCGATCCCTCGCCATTGATCAGGTGGCGCTCCGCCAAGACGCTGCACCATAGACTTCAAGAACAGATCAAAGCCGAGCTTCTTAGTCGGGCTGTTTTTCTGAGCCTCCGCAATTGCCTCCTCGACCATCTTGAGGGCGTTTTCTTTGTCGTCACGCTCGGCGAGGTCGTGAGCGTCGCGGAGAATCTTGAGTGACGTTTCGTTGGCGACCACTTGATGCAGCTTGCGGACTTGGGCACCACTGTCAAGAACGTCGTACATGAGGTCGTAGACGACTGCTTTCAATGCATCGTCGCCTTCCATCTGGCGGGTGAGCTTCTCCTGGCCGCGGCCGGCCTCTATTTCATAGAACCACTGGAAAATGTCGTTCGACTTGTACCGGACCCCAGCCTCGTCGCGGTTCCTCACATCGATGTGGTGCGTCTCGAATTCATCGGCCCACTGCAGCATCCGGATGTACCTGGAGACCGCCTGCGGCGTGATGGCGAACGACTTGGCGACCTGCTCCTTGACTCGCTTGTCCTCCGCCGTGGTGACCGAGTGAAGGCCATCGCGCAGAGTGCGGTATCGCTCCACTACCAACCGCGCCTTGACATACTCGGGCCACGGCTCCTTGTGTTCTTCCTCGAAGTTCAAGGCAACGACGATTGCTTCGAACTGATCCTCCGTTGTGCCTTCTGGTGCCCTCCAAACCCTGATCCAGCGAGCGCGCTCCTTTTCCTCTGCTGTGAAATCGGGACTCTCGAGCACCTGTCTCGCGGCAGCGACCCTACGGTTGCCATCCTTGGGCTCCCCCCTCCAGGTGAGGATGGGTGGGCGCTCCACCCCCTTGCGGGCAATGCTCTGGGCGAGGCCCTTGATTTTGAAAGGGTCTCGGTCATGCGAATCAACGAGCCTAATACGGCCTTGAAGGATGCCCATCAAGTCGTCGGAGTTGGGGTACCTGCGGTTCCTCTCGTGGAAATCCCTTACGTAGAGGTCGACTCGATGGTTTTGCGCCCACAGGTCGAGGACTTTCACATCGACGTACCCCTCCCACATTGCGATTGGGTGCCCACTAAATGTCGGTACTGGCGTAACCGGGTGCGGAGGAACTCCATTGCGCTCGACGAGCACGAGGCCTCCGTCCTGGCTGGCTGTGCCTTCAGCATGTCTTGCGGCCACCACGCGATCGACTTCGGCTCGAACCTCACGCACAAGGTGCTGGCGAGAGACTTCGTCGAGATCTCGGCCGTGGCTCCGCATGAGCACGAGTATCCGAGTGAAGAGTCGTCGGGCGTCCTCATCATCGAGTGGCTCGGCGGCCGCAAGGTCGATCTCGTGCCGGACGTCTGAGCCATAGTCGTCGGCGAGCGCTCGGGCCTCGGCGACCAGCCGAAGAGCGTTGGCCACTGTCTCTGCGTCGACCCTCAAACCGTCGTCCACTATTTCTTCTCGTCCTTTTCACGCTTGATGTGGTAGTTCATTTTTGTCAGCTCCTCCGCAAGACGGTCGAATCCGCGCGCTTTCCAAGTGCCGATCGACCCGATTGATATTTCCTCGCCCAGTATCGTCACCGCGTGCTCCTGAGCCTCCAGCAACGAGAGTGGCTCACCGAGCCAGGTGGCCTCGATGTAGAGCATGGTGACGACCCTAATATGGGCGTTCTCCCATCGGTCAACGATCCTCTTGATCAAGGCGAGGGTCTGTCGCCCTTGGGCTATCTCGGCGGGGTCCGGCGCTTGTGGGGTGGGTTCGAGGCTTGAGTAGTGACGCCGGTCACGGAATGCACGAAGCAGGTGGTTTGAGGCGACCCTATAGATCCAGGCGCCGGGGTGTTGCACGGCTCGCCGGCGCATGAGCCGTGAGATGGCCTCGTGGATGGCATCTTCAACCTCATCTCGCAGGTCCGGATAGGTCTTGCGCAGAGCCCCGACAAGTCGGTCGAGTTCGCCGGACGCCATCAGGTTCAGGATTTGCTCTATGGCTGTGTCCGGCGGCAGCTCGGCTTCTGGATCGATCACCAACTGTAAGAGCCTCGGGATGTTCGGTTTTTGACACCTCGGGCGATTTGTTATCAGTCGGTTCTAAGGATGTCCGTCCGAGGCTGTCTGCCCCGGCGCGCTCATGTGCGCCGGTGTGGCTGTCATTTTGGCTGTCAGAACTACGAAGAGTGGCGGGGATGGATGAGAATCGAACTCACCCAGGACGCCTCAACAGCGCCCCGCAAACGGTTTTGAAGACCGCGAGGGGCACCAGCCCCCATACATCCCCAGCGCCGCGCTAGATTAGCTCGGGCGCACGAACTCGCGGCGCAGCCGCTCGACCTCGGCCCCCGCGGCGCAGCCGCGAATGTGATCGTTGACCAGGCCCATCGCCTGCATGAAGGACTGAACTTTGGTCGGACCGACGAAGCCCCATCCCCGCCGTCGCAGATCCTTGCTCATTGCGACCGCTTCGGCGGGCACCCCGACCGCCGTTAGACCAGCTCGGTCCAGCAGGCGTTTGCGCGGCGGTGGCTCGTACCCCCAGACGTAACGGGCCATGCTGCCGAACTCCTTCTTCATCTCGGCATACCGGCGCGCGTTGTTGATCGTCGCCTCGATCTTGGCCCGATTGCGAACGATCCCCGCGTCGCCCATCAGCCGCGCCACGTCACGCGACCCGAAGCGGGCCATCGCCTCCGGCGCGAACTGACGGAACGCCGCGCGAAAGTTCTCGCGCTTGCGCAGGATCGTCAGCCAGCTGAGGCCCGACATGAAGCCCTCGAGCGAGAGCTTTTCGAACAGACGCCCGTCATCCGCGGATGGCCGGCCCCACTCGACGTCGTGGTAGCGCCGGTACAGGTCGTCCGAGTCACCCCACCAGCAGCGCGCAACGCCGTCGGGGCCGACGCTGATACCGGCTGGCGGAGCGATGTGGATCTGAGGCCCTGGGCCTAGATCAGCGCTTCGAGCTTCGCCTTCAGGTCGCCCTTCATGTTCGGGCGATAGCCGACCGTCCGCTCGGCGGGCTTGCCGTCCTTGAAGATGATCACGGTCGGGATCGACATGATCCCAAGCTGCATCGGCGTCGACGGGTTCTCGTCGATGTCCATCTTCATGACCTTGATCTTGTCGCCCAGCTCGCCGTGGATCTGCTCCACGATGGGGGCGATCATCCGGCACGGTCCGCACCACGTCGCCCAGAAATCGACCAGCACCGGCTTGTCGGCTTTCAGGACGGCGGTTTCAAAATCGCTGTCGGTTACTTCCTGGATGTTTGCCACTTTTCCCTCTACCTCTTCAATCTGCGGAGTCCGACTTTGATTCCGTTTTCGCCTCCGGCTTGGCGTCGGATTTGGTGTCGGATTTGACGTCGGATTTGGTGTCGGTCTTGCTATCCGACTTGGTCTCCGGGCTGGGGCTCGACCCGTTGCCAGACTCCGGCTTTCCGGAGCCCTTGTAGTCCGTCGAGTAGAACCCGCTGCCCTTGAAGATCACTCCGGTCGGGTAGAGGATCTTGGTCAGCTTTCCCTGGCACTTGGGACACGCCTCCAGGGGCGCGTCGGTCATGCGTTGCTGGATCTCGAACTGGTGGCCGCAATTGCTGCAGCGATAGCCGTAAGTGGGCATTTTCCTTTGGGTCCCTAACTATAAACGTCGATCTGGATCCACCCGTTCGAGGACCATCCCGGATGGTGGTTTGGGGTGGAAATAGGTCGCCTTCTGAGGAAGAGTTTTCCCTTCCTGGGCGAGCTTCAAAACCTGCCTGAGGTCGGGGCCGTCGAGGAAGAAGGCACCGGCGCCGAGGCCCTCGTCGACCCACCGCACCGCCTCGGCTGGGTCCCGTGTGTAGAGCAGGTAGTCCTCGGGCTCCCGCTTGCCCAGGATGTTGTCGATCACCTGCCCATGCAGCTCCACCACGGCGACATCGCCTTCGAGCGAGAGGACCTGGAACTGGTGGTCGCGGTAGGCGCCTACCGCCACCCGCCCGTGCAGCGACTCGAGCGTCTCCTCCAGCGAGCCCTTGGGCTCGCCCCCGCTGACCGCGATGCCGACCTTCATCACCCGGTGGGTCGGGAGGACGGCCAGACCGGGATCGGCGAAATCGGTCAGGAGCGCCAGGGTGAATCGAGAAGCGGCTTCGGCGTGTCCGCCGACCTCCTCGGCGTAGGCCAGCGCCGTCTCGTACCTGTGGTGGCCGTCGGCGATCAGGACCGGACGCTTCTCCAGAACCGTGTGAATGCTGTCGTGGATGCCAGGGTCGGAGATCACCCACAAACGATGGCTGAAGCCTTCGGGGCCGGTAAACGCCACCGCCGGCGCGCGGCTCGAGACCAGGTCGAGCACCGCAGGGATGCCCGTGCCCTGGCCCTCATAGAGGAACCACAGCGGCTCCAGGCTCACTCGAGTCGCCCGCAAAAGCGCGAGACGGTCTTCCTTCGGCCCTCGGTGGGTCCGCTCGTGCGGAAGGACGACACGGTCCTGGTACGGCTGGATGCGGAGGGCGGCGATCAGGTCGCGCCGACGCCGGCCGTTGAACTCGACCTCGTGCATGTACATCGACGGCGGATCGGGCTCCAGGAACCGCTCGCCCAGCCACCGCTCGAATGTCCTCGCGGCGCCCGCGTAGTCGGTGCCGGGGCGCGTCAGGTGGACCACGTTTTGCGGCGAAAGCGCGCGATAGCGCGGCAGCTCCGACTCGGGGATCACGTCGTATGGCGGCGCGACCAGCCTGCTCAGGTCCCCCGCGCGCGCCAGGTAGTACCGGATCCCGGGGAATGCGCGGACGTCAGCCGTTGGAGTCTCCGCTCAGCTCGACGTAACGGAGATCCGACATGCCGGCGACCTCCCTGAGGGTGGTCAGAACCGCGTCCGAAACCCGGTCGTCCACGGCCAGGATCATCATCGCGTTGCCGCGCGGCGCGTCCCGGCCGACCTGCATGCTCGCGATGTTGACGTCGTGCTCGCCCAGGATGCTGCCCACCCGGCCGACGACGCCCGGACGGTCTGAGTGCCGGCTGACCAGAAACCGCCCCACGGGCACCAGGTCGACGCGAAAGGAGTCGATGCGCACCGCCCGCGGCTCGCCCATCAGCACCGTGCCGGCGATCTCGTGCTCCTGCATCCGAAGCGTGACCAGGCTGGCGTAGCTGCCTTGCGCACGGGTGCGCCGCTCGACGAGCCTGATGCCGCGACTCGCCGCGATCAGCCGCGCGTTCACAGTGTTGATCCTGTCTTCGGTGAAAGGCTGGAGGACGCCCTTGATCGCTGATGCGACGAGCAGGTTCACGTCGTGCTCGGCGAGCTCGCCTTCGAAATCGAGCTCGATGACGTTCACGCGTCCGCCGAACAATTGGGCGTGCAGCGCGGCGAGGCGCTCGGTCAGGTCCGCGAACGGCCTGAGGTAGGTGAGCTCTTCGGGCGGCAGCGCGGGTGCGTTGACCGCAAAGCGAGGCAGGTCCCCCGCCAGGACCGCTGCCACCTCTTCGGCAACGTCGAAGGCGACCGATACCTGCGCTTCCGCGGTCGACGCGCCGATGTGCGGCGTGGCGATGAAGTTGTCGAGAGCGAGCAGGGGATTGTCGCCCGGCGGCTCGGTCACGAACACGTCGGCCGCGGCGGCCGCGATCTGTCCGGACTGCAGCGCAGTGAACAGCGCGGCTTCGTCGACGATGCCGCCGCGAGCGGTGTTGACCAGGCGGGCCGACGGCTTCATCAGGGCGAGCTCCGGTGCGCCGATCAGGTTGCGGTTCGAATCGACCAACGGGACGTGGACGGTGACGAAATCGGCTCGCGCCAGCAGCTCGGGCAGGGTGACAAGCGCGACGTTGAACAGCTCCGCGCGCTCAACCGAGACGACCGGGTCGTAGGCGATGACCTCCATCTCGAGGCCGTGCGCGCGCTTGGCCACCTCAGAACCGACATTGCCAAGGCCGACCACCCCGAGCGTCTTGCCGCGGATCTCGGTACCGATGAACTTCGACCTTGTCCACTCGCCGCGCTTCACAGACGCATCCGCCTGGGGCACCCGGCGCGCCAGCGAGAACAGCAGCGCCACGGTGTGCTCGGCCGCGGCGATGATGTTGCCGCGCGGAGCGTTGACGACGAGGATGCCCTTCCGCGTGGCAGCGGGTACATCGATGTTGTCCACGCCGACACCGGCTCGACCGACGACCCGCAGCTTCTTGCCGGCCTCGATGATGTGGGCGGTCACGCGCGTCTCGCTGCGCACGACGAGCGCATCGAAATCGGCGATTCGCTTGATCAGCTCGGCCTCCGGCAGCTTGCTGACGACGGTCACCTCGCCTGCGCGGCGAAGTCTCTCGAGGCCGTCCTCGGCCAGCGGGTCGGCGACGAGGATCCTCGGCAAAGTGCGCGCCCGCGTCAGCGGGTCGCGGCCACCACGCCCTGCAGGGAGTTCGTGACCGCTGATGTGCCGCGGCCGTCGGCCGGTGCGACGTCGAGCTCCTCGAGCGCCTGCTCGATCGCCCAGATGACCTGCACCACGTCGCCTTCAGCGACCGCGCCCAGGTGCCCGACCCGGACCATCTTGCCCGTCATCTTGCCCTGGCCGCCGGCGATGACGACACCGTGCTTCGTGTCGAGCAGCTTGCGGAGCGCGGCCACGTCCAGCCCAGGGGGCGGTACGGCCGAGGTGACGGTGTTCGAACGGTATCCGTCCCGCGCATAAAGCTGGAATCCAAGCGCCTGCAGGCCGGCCTGGGTCGCGCGGGCCAGCCGCGCGTGCCGCTCGTACACGTTGTCCAGGCCTTCCTCTTCGAGCATGTGCAGGCCTTCCTGCATCGCGAAGGCGACCGCGACCGCGGGCGTGAACGGGGTCATGCCCTTCTCCGCCCACACCTTCGCCTCCTTCCAGTCGAAGTAGAAGCGGGGCGACCGGGCCTTTGCCTGCTGCGCCCACGCGCGCTCGCTCACGCTGACCAGCGCCAGCCCAGGGGGGGCCATCCATCCCTTCTGCGATCCGCTCACCGCGACGTCGATGCCCCACGCGTCGGTCTCGATGTCGATCGAGCTGATCGAGCTGACGCCGTCGACCACGACCAGCCGGTCCGCCGACCGGGCGACGCGGGCCAGCTCGCGGAGCGGGTTGGTCAGCCCGGTCGACGTCTCGTTGTGCGTGAGCAGCACGACGCCGGCCTTCGGGTGGCGCTCGAGCACGCGAGCGAGGTCATCGGGGTCGACCGGCTGGCCCCATTCGAACTCGAGCCTCGTGACATCGGCGCCGTACGCCGCGGCCAGGGCGGCGAACCGCTCGCCGAAGTTCCCGGACAGGGCGACGACCACCTCGTCCCCCTGGGAGACGAGGTTCGCCACGGCGGACTCGAGCCCGCCGGTCCCGGAGCACGTCAGGAGGAGCAGGTCGTGCTTGGTCTTGAACACACGCTTCGCGCCCGCCGTGATCTCGGCCAGGATCGCGGCGAACTCTGGGCCGCGGTGGTCGATCATCGGCCGGTTCATGCTGCGGACGACCCGTTCAGGAAGAGGCGTCGGTCCGGGGATTCGCAATTGCGTGTGGAAGGTCATGGGCGCGCTCCAGTCATGGGCTTTGGCGGCGGGAAAATTTTGACTTAATGCGACTCCGTTGTGTACGGAAGCAGCGCGATCGCGCGAGCACGTTCCAGCGCGGTGGTCAGCGGCCGCTGGTGCCGCGCGCAGGTGCCGGTGACGCGACGAGGCAGGATCTTGCCCCTGTCGCTGACGAACCGGCGGAGTCGCGAGATCTCCTTGTAGTCGATGTAGTCGATCTTCTCGACGCAAAAGGTGCAGACCTTGCGGTGCTGGCGCTTGGGCCCTCCGCGGCCGCCGCCTGGGCCGGATGAGGTCTGTTCGCGTGAGGGTGGACGGCTGACTGCCATGTTCGGTTGCTCCTAAAAGGGAATTTCGTCCGGGTCCACGTCGCGCGGCGCGTCGTCAGGAGCCGGAATGTTGTCGTCTGACTGCTGGGGTTTGGTGCGCGGTGCGCCATCGCCGGCGCCGGCGCCGGCGCGCGAGTCGAGAAACTGCACGTCGTTGGCGATGATCTCCGTGGTCCGCCGCTTCTGGCCGTCCTGGCCCTCCCAGGACCGCGTCTGGATGCGCCCTTCGATGAACACGAGCGCGCCCTTGCGGGTGTACTGGGCGACGATCTCGGCCAGGTTCCGCCTGCCGGCGTTGTAGGCGACGATGTTGTGGTAGTCGGTGAACTCCTTCTTCTCGCCGTCAGGGCCGGTCGACCATCGGTTGGTCGCGATGCTGAAGTTGGTGACCGCCGTGCCGCTTGGCGTGTAGCGCATCTCCGGGTCCTTGGTGAGCCGTCCGATGAGCAGCGCCTTGTTCAGGTTCGACATTTATGTCTCCTCTCGGTCCTCCCGATCCGCACGGCCTGTACGCCCCGCCGCCTCTGTCTCGACTGCTATCGGCTCCAGTACGACCTCCGGCGGCGGCGGCGCCACGGCGGTGACGGGAGCGGCTTTCTCGGGCTTGCGCACGATGAGATGGCGCAAGACCTCTTCGGTTATCTTCAGGGCCGCCTCGAGCTCGGGCACACGGTCGGGATCGAGCTGGAAGTCCTGAAGGACGTACGAGCCTTCCTTCTGGTGCTTCACCTCGTAGGCCAGCTTGCGCTTGCCCCAAAGGTTGGTCCGCTCGATCTTGCCGCCTGAGCGCTCGATCAGAGTGTTGACCCGCTTGACCGCGTCCTGGACCTTCTCGTCGTCGAGGTCGGCGCGGACGATGTACAGAACTTCGTATTCCCGCAAGGGGAGAACCTCCTTCCTATGGGTGGAGGCCCCGGCACACGGCCGAGGCCAGAAAGGTCAGGCCGGTATTCTACAGGGCCGATGGCAACGAGATCCCGAGCGAAGGCCGGGGCGCGCGGCAAGGGGAAGTCCGGCCGCCGGACGCCAGTCAAAGTCAAGCGCGGGTCGGACGTCCCGATCCTGCCGATCGCCGTCGGCGGCGTCCTCGGCCTGCTCTTGATCGGGATGATCGTCTACATCCTCTACCTCAACCGGCCGGGGCCCGGTCCTGCCACAGCCGGCGGCATCCCCTGCGACAACCTGGAGCACACGCAGGTCCACTACCACGCCGCGCTCCAGATCATGTACCACGGGATCTCGACCAACCTGCCCGACAACACCGGCATCAACTACACGGACTCGACCCAGTCGAGCGTCAATTGCTACTACTGGCTGCACGTCCACGCGTCCCAGAAGAACATCATCCATATCGAGTCGCCGGCCAATCAGACGTTCACGCTCGGGCAGTTCTTCCAAGTGTGGGACGCCTGGAGCAGAGCCAACGGCAAGGGTTCGCAGCGGCTCGACTCCACGCATGTCTCGGAATTCACGCTTGCGCCGACGGACAAGATGGTCATCTACGTCGACAAGGGCGACGGCAAGGGGGCACAGGTCTACCCTGGCGACCCGAAGGCGATCGTCCTCACATCGCACGAGGTGGTCACGATCGAGATCACGCCTCCGGACGTGAACCCGCCGCCCGCCTTTACGTTTCCGTCCGGTCTTTAGTAGGGCCGAGCGCCTCCAGCAGGACTCGCGCCGCGCGGTAGTGCTCGAGCGCCACGTGCCCGTTGGCCGCACGCTGCGCGCGATCCGCTAGCTGGAGATGAAACTTGACCGGATCGCCTTCGATCCGGAAATGCTCGCCCCGCTGGATGGCGCGCAGCCGCGCCTGGCGGAGCCTGTCGCCCTGAGCCTCGATCACGCGCCGTTCGCGGACGAGGATCTCGTTCGCCTTTTCCTTGCGGCCCAACGCGATCATCGCCTCGGCCTGGACCAGACGCGCGTCGGTCCCAAGCGGCCAGTCGTAGGAGGTCAGCGCCGGCTTGAGGGCGCGGAGGGCACGCCGGTATTCGCCTCGCGCGACCAGGACGCGTCCCATCTCGAGCGCGAGCTCGCGCTCGAGGCCGGCCTGCCTGCCCTCGAGCAGGTACTCGACCTCGGTGCCGAGTCGCTCGGCGATGACCCGCAGCACGCGCAGCGAGGGCCGCGCCTTGCCCAGCTCGATCTGGCTGAGGAAGGCACGGGTGAAGTCGTTTCCGCCGACCTTGGCCAGGCTCATCCCGCGCTGGCCGCGGATGCGGCGGATGCGCTGGCCCAGCGACTCCTGGGGCGCCTCCGGGAGGTCCAGCACGTTCGGGTCGCCTGCCATGACCGGCTCGGTGTCGGGGGCGTCAAGGTCGTCGGCCATCTCCGAGATGGTAAATCAACCCTTTACAGATAATCACGTGGGTCGAGGCTGCGCGTCAGGCTGGTGAAGTTCTTGAAGCCGTGCTTCGTCACCATGCCCGTGTCCTCGACGCGGACACCGCCGAAGCCGAGCAGGTAGAGGCCGGGCTCCACCGTGACCACGTCGCCTTCGCTGAGAGGCTCTTGGGCGTTCTCGCGGAGGGACGGCTCCTCGTGGACGTCGAGGCCGACCCCGTGGCCGGTGCTGTGGTTCATGCGCGCAACCCCCTCGGTTCCCTCGCCCTCATAGCCTTTCGTGGTGGTCCCGTAACCGCGGTCGACGAGGACGTGGCACACCGCGAAATGCGCATCCTTCGCCGGCACTCCCGCGGATATCGTCTCGATGCCGGCTTCGAGCGCCTGCACAACCGCGGCGTGCATGCGACGGATGTCCTCGGCGATCTCGCCGACCACGACCGTGCGCGTCAGGTCCCCGTTGTAATGCGTGCCCCGGCTGGTCGGGAAGATGTCGATGATGACCGGCGCGTTGGCTTTGATCGGCCCCTCGCCACGGAAGTGCGGCAGGGCGCATTCGGGAGACCCGGCGATGATCATGTCGGGGCAGGTGAAACCCTTCTCGCCCAGCAGCAATTGGGCTCGCGCGTAGAGCTTGTCCGAGGTCAGCGGGGCGCCGTTCGACCACAGCATCCCGTCTCGGATCTCCGCCCGCGCGAGCTCGCGGACCACCTCGACGACCGCGGCTTCCGCCGCGGACTGCGCGGCCTGGATGGCGGCCGCCTCCTCTGGCGACTTGCGCCGGCGCTCGGCTTTAAAGAGCGTGCGGTCGACCTCGACCTCGAGTCCCGCGGCGCGCAGGTCCTCGAGATGCGCGGCGCGCATGTTGGGCGAAACCCGCGCCTCGGAGATGCCTCTTTCGCGCAGCATCTTCGCCGCCAGGCGCGCCCAGGACTTGTCGACGTACGCCTCGCGGTCCTCGAGCACGGTCTTTATCTTCGATTGCGCCCGAGCCCGGTCGATCTCGAGCGGGGGCGCGACCAGCACGTCGTCGTCAGGGCCGTAACGGACGTAGAGGCTCGTCTCGACGTCGAAGCCGGTCGCGTAGATGAAGTCGGCATCGCCCGCGCCAGCCGGGATGAGCACCAAAGGCGACGCACTCTTCGCCTTGCGCCGCCGCGGCGTTTGGGCAGGCGCCGGCTCGTCGCTCTCCCGCCACAGCCCAGCCACCTCGACGGCGTGGGCCACCGCCTGGAGCAACTGGTCGTCCGCCTCGGTCCGGGTCTTGCGCCGCGCCCGACCCTCGAGGTTCAGCTTCTCCTGAACCTCGTAGCCGCTCGTGTACGCAACCTCGTAGCCAAGGTCGCGCAGCTGTGCCAGGTCGCGGCGAAGCGTGCGCTCGGAAACTCGCGCGCGTTCCGCCAGCTCGAACGGGTTGAGCCCCGGCTCGGCGATGATCGCGGCCAGGACCCGCAGCAGCCGAGCCAGCCGCTCAGCGCGATTCAAGGTATCGGCCGGCTAAGAAATCTCTTCCCAGGAATTCGCGTTTCCCTCGAACGGATCGGGTTCCGCTTCTTCCTGGTTGCCGACCTTCTGGTGGAACCTGTTGGCGATCATCTGGTAAGCCATCGCCTTCGGTATGCCGAGCTTGGTCAGCGACTTCACCTCATCCGCCATCACCTTGTCGCGCGCCGCCTCGATCGCGGCGAGCACCTCATCGATGGAAGCTGTCTTCTTGGCCATGCGAGATGCCATTCTACCGGCCCCCCGGGCCGACCCTTAACCTCCATTTAGACTTGTCTGCGTATCCGCCGCGGCCGTAACTGGTGGGGGTTGGGATTGGCTAACGACTACGGTTCGGACAAGATCAGAAACGTCGTCCTGCTGGGCCATTCCCACGACGGAAAGACGACGCTCGCCGAGGCCATGCTGTTCGCCTCGGGCTCCATCGCGCGCCTGGGCTCCCCCGACCAGTCGACGGCGACCATGGACTTCGAGCCGGAAGAGCAGAAGCGCAAGATCTCGATCAACCTCGGGGTGGGCTTCGTCGAACACAACGGGTTCAAGATCAACATCCTCGACGCGCCGGGCTTCTTCGACTTCTTCGGACAGGTCGCCAGCGGCCTGCGCGCGGCGGAGGGCGCCGTGGTCGTGGTCGGGCCGACGTCGCAATTGGCGGTGGGAACCGAGATCGCCTGGGAGCACTGCAACCACACGAGCAAGCCGCGCATCGTCGTGGTCAACAAGCTGGACAAGGAGAACGCCGACTTCTACGGCGCGGTCGCCGCGATGCGGGAGGCTCTCACGCCGCGGCCGTTTCCGCTGCACCTGCCGATCGGCGCCGAGCACGATTTCCGCGGCATCGTCGACCTGCTGCACCTGAAGGCCTTCGTCACCTCGGCTGACGGCAAGGGCAGCGAGGTGCCGATCCCGGACGACATGCAGGCGCGCGTCGAGGAGTATCGCGGTCAGCTCATCGAGGCGGCGGCGGAGAGCGACGACTCGCTGCTCGAGAAATATCTCGACGCGGGCACCCTCGACGAGGAGGAGATCCAGCGCGGGCTGCGCGAAGGGATTCTCGAAGGCAAGGTGGCTCCCGTGGTCTGCTGCTCGGCGACGAAGCTGCTTGGCGTGCGCACCCTGCTCTCGACGATCGCCGAGCTCATGCCCCGGCCGGAGGTGGAGCCCGAGAAGCCGGCGAAGGCCTTCGTCTTCAACACCGGCGGAGACCAGTTCGGACGTGTCAGCTACTTCAAGGTCGTGGCCGGCACGGTCAAAGCCGACGCCCACCTGCCCAACCTCAGCCGGGGCGGCGAAGAGCGGCTGGCGCAGATCTTCTTCCCACGCGGCAAGGAGCACGTCGCCGCGACCGAGATTCGCGCCGGGGACATCGGCGCTGTGACCAAGCTCACCCACACGCTGACGGGCGACACGCTGGGCCTGAAAGACGGCGGCCCGCTGCCTCCGCTCGACTTGCCCGGTCCCGCCTTCAGCCTCGCCATCACGCCCAAAGCACGCGGCGACGAGGAGAAGATCTCGAGCGGGCTTGCCCGGCTGAGCGAGGAAGATCCCACGCTCCACGTCGAGCGCAGCGAGGAGACGCACCAGCTCGTCATCGCGGGGCCGGGCGATGTGCACCTCGACGTGACGCTGGAAAAGCTGAAGCGCAAGTACGGGGTCGAGGCGACCACCGCGATCCCGCGGGTCCCGTATCGCGAGACGGTGCACGGCCAGGCGCGCGCCGAAGGCAGGCACGTCAAGCAGTCGGGCGGCCACGGCCAGTACGGGATCTGCGTCATCGAGGTCGAGCCGACGGCGCGCGGCGAAGGCTTTGTCTGGGAGGACAAGATCTTCGGCGGCTCGATCCCGCAGAACTTCCGGCTGTCGGTCCAGAAGGGAATCGTGGACACCATGTCCAAGGGCGTCGTCGCGGGATACCCGATGGTCGACGTGAAGGTGAGGCTGGTCGACGGCAAGTACCACTCGGTCGACTCGAACGACATGGCGTTTCAGATCGCAGGGTCGCTGGCCATCCGAAGGGGGGCGCTGGACGCGGGTCCAGTCCTGCTCGAGCCGCTAGTCGAGGCGACGATCCGGGTCCCCGAGAAGAACCTGGGCGACATCATGTCGGACGTCAACGGACGCCGCGGCAAGATCCTCGGCACGGAGCCGGACGACGGTTACCAAAACGTGAAGGCGATGGTGCCGGAATCGGAGATGCTTCGGTTTGCTCTCGACCTGCGCTCCATCACCCAGGGCCGCGGCAGCTTCTCCAAGAAGTTCTCCCACTACGAGGAAATGCCCGCGCACCTGGCCAAGGGCATCATCGACGAGTTCCAGAAGCAGCACGAAGCAGCCAGCTAAACTGCGCCCGAGTGTCACGCTCCCGCTGCTCCGGCGCAGATTCGCGAGATCGACGGCCGGAGCCAAGGAAAAGGTGGCGCGACTAGGAGCGCACACCCGCTGGGGTCCCCGCGCCGTGGGTAGCGGGGGCAGCGACGGCGCGTCGGGGCCCTTGACGCCGGCTTCAGCGCCACCCAGGGTCCCCGCGAAATCGAAGATTTCGTGGGGTGGGATGGCGCCCGGCCGTCTAGCTCGCGAAGATAGGCGGACCAGCGGGGGCGGGACACTCTAGTGTCAGCCCCAAGCGCGCACGACGTCGTCGTGATCGGCGGCGGCGTGACCGGCGCCGGCATCGCGCGCGACCTCTCCTTGCGCGGCCTCTCCGTGTTGCTGCTCGAAAAGGGCGACTGGGGAGCGGGCACGAGCGGGTCGTCGAGCTGGATGATCCACGGGGGCCTACGCTACCTCGAGTTCGACTGGGAAACGACGCGCCTTTCCTGCGAGGACGCAGGGCACATCGTGACCATCGCCCGCAACCTGGTCTCTCGGGTTGTTTTCATCCTCCCGGTGATGCCGCACGACCGCAACGGCATCGAGCGCATCGAGACCGCGATGGAGGTATACGACCGCTTCCAGCCGCTCAAGAAGGCGCATCCCCACCGCCGGCTCACGCCGGAGGAAGCGCGACGGGTGGAGCCCGGATTGTCGCCCGACATCGTCGGCGCGGTGACCAACGAAGAATGGGGCATCGATCCGCATCGCCTCGTCTTCGCTAACGTCGAGGACGCGGTTGCGCATGGCGCGCGCGCCCTCAACCACACGGTGGTGACCGACTTGATCCGCGATGGGGGGAAGGTCATCGGCGTGCGATATCGCGCGTCTGACGGCGCGATGTCGGAGGCACGGGCGCGCGTCGTCGTCAACGCGGCCGGGCCCTGGGTGCCCGAGGTCAGCGAACTGGCCGGCGTACCGGTAGAGCTCCGGCCCGCCAAGGGCATCCACATCGTGTATCCGCACCGGATCTCCAACTTCTCGGTCCTCGCCGAGTCGGTCGACGGCCGCGACCTCCTGATGGTCGCCCACGCCGGGCTCACGCTGGTTGGAACCACCGACGACGACTTTTACGGCGACCTCGATTCGATCGACGTGGTCGAGGACGAGATCGAGTACCTCATGCAGGGGATAGAGCGCGTGTTCCCCGCGATTCGGAACTACCGGCCGGTCCGGACCACCGCCGGTGTGCGCCCGACGCTCTTCAAGTGGCGGCGCTACGAAGACGAACTGTCGCGCCGCTACGAGGTGATCGACCACGCCGCTCAGGGCGTCGAAGGTTTCGTCACGATCGCCGGCGGCAAGCTGTCGATGTACCGCCTGATGGCGGAGGAGACGTCCGACGCGGTCTGCCGCAAGCTCGGGCACCAGGCTCCGTGCACCACGGCGACGCAGCCGTTGCCAGGGAATGAATCGGACCCAGAGCCCGTCGCGGACCTGGCGGCTCGTTGGGGCGTCCCGGCGCTCGCCGTTTTGCGATTGCATAGCCGGCACGGCTCGCGAGCGGAGAAAGTTCTAGACGAGGGCTCGACCTCGCGCCTTGCCTGCCGGTGCGAACCGGTAACGGAGTCCGAGCTCGTCTACGCAACGAGACATGAGCATGTGCAGTCGCTGGCCGATGCGTTCAGGCGTGTCGGAATCGCGGCCGGTCCGTGCGCCGGGGCAGCATGCGTCCTGCGGTCGGCGGAGATCATCGGCCGCGAGCTCGGATGGAGCGCCTCGCAGAGGTTCGATGCGGCGCGCGAGTTCGTGCGCGGCGCGTGGCTGGGGCGCGCCCCGGTGCTGGGACATGCGGGGTGGGCGCAAGAGGAGCTGGCGCAGGGCGCGATGCGCGGCCTGATGGCGAGCCGCCAATAGATGGGACGCGCCGACTCGCTGGCCAAGCTCGCGTGGGCGTACGGTCTTCACCTCGCCCGGCGCCGCGTGCGGCGGCAGCGCTCGCAGCTCTCAGACCTGCTCGACACCTATGCCCCAGACGGAATTCGATCCATCGGCACCACTGAGCGCGAGCGCCTTCCCCGGCTTGTCGGCTGCATCAACTGCGGGCTTTGCGCACTCGCCGCCGGGCGCGTGGGCAAGACACGATTGCCCGACCTCGCGTCTTCCTATATGCGTCTTTACGCGCGGCTCGGCGAGGCGTCCTCCGATCTCGCGGGTGACGAACCTGACCTTGCGGCCGCCTCATCTGTCTGCCCGGTCGGACTTCCGCTTGACGAAGTGGCGGCGGCGGTCCGGCGCATGACCATGCGCTGAGGCCGGGGAGAAACCCTCCAGGCCGAAACCCCGATCCGGATCACCTGTGGAGCCGGCTCCGCACCGAGGTGATCCAGGTGCCGGACCATCGCCGGGGAGACCCGCAACCGAGCTGGGGAGCCGTCCTGAGCCGCCTCGAGCGCGGCCGGCTGCGACAGGCTCGAGGAGGCTGGGGCTTGCGGGTTATCCACATTCTGTATACAGTCTGGGGAGATCACACTACATCTAGCCCCAATGGTCAAGAGATTATTTCGCCCGCTCCACCGGTGGCCCGCGGTCGAAACGTTCCTTTTGCGGCTCGCCGGCCAGTTCACGACCTGGCCCGCGGACGACTTCGGGCGCTTCGTCAGCGCATCGGTCGGCACAGGCATGGCCGGCGCGATCGCGGCCATGCCCCCGCACGTGGAGCCCCTGCGCCCGCCGCCTCCGTTATCGATCGCGCCGGCGACCATCGAGATGCGCTTCATGCGGCTCCACACCGAAGGACGGTTCGACGACATGTGGGAGATGCTCGCCGAGGACGCGCAGCGCGCGTGGGGCGATCGCGAGAGCTTCATCCGTGAGATGCCTCGCCTCGACGAGTGGATGGAGATCCTCGAGATGGAGGCGGTCAACGTCGCGGTCCTCGAAACCTGGACCGACCAGATGCACCAGCGCACGTACACCAACGTGGCCCGGCTCCTCATGCGCTATCGAGTGCGCCAGCACTGGCGAGAGTGGACGTTCGACCGCCAGATTCATCTCGTTCCGGCGGCCGGAGGCTGGCGAACTCTGTGTTACCCGACAAGAGCAAGAAGTGCCGCAACCCGCTGATATAGTGGGTAACAGGCCATGCTTCAGCAAACGATCGAGGAGCAGGAGCGCAATCGTCGCTGGCATCGACGGCGTACACACGCTGTGACGCCGCGCCGATTGCTGCAGGAGTCGGACGAGCTTCTCTTCTGGGTCGAAGAGTGTCTCGTGCAGCGGGTTCGGATCGTGCCCGGCTGGTTGATTCCGCGTCTGATGACCGTGCTTCGCAATGCGCATCCGGAGCTGCCGGCGCGGCTTGGGCGCGAGCGCCGTCCGGAGCAGGTGATGGAGATCATCTACGACGCTCAGGCGGCGCTGATGGACAAGGCATGTCGCAGCCGCGGTCCCGCGCAGGTAATTCCTTTGTTCGCGCGTTCGCGCGAACGGATGCTGAAAGAAGCCGCCCTTTAGTGTCCAGCTAAACAGCGGCTGAATGCTGCGGGTCGACCTCCATCTCCATTCGCACTATTCGCACGACGGCAAGAGCTCTCTCGAAGAGCTGATCGCACGCGCGCACGAGTGCAATCTCGAGCGCATCGCATTGACCGACCACAACACAGTCGAGGGTGCACTCGCTCTCGTCCGCATCGCGCCGGAGCTGGCGATCGCAGGCGAAGAGATCAAGACGCTCGAAGGTGAGGTGATCGGTCTTTTCATCACACGTCGTGTGCCGCCGTTTCTGGCCCCGGAAGAGGCGATGGATCTCATCCACGGAATGGGCGGCCTGACGTACATACCTCATCCTCTGGACCGCCAGCGCGCGCACTTCCTGCCTGAGCGCGTCGTCCACCTGGCGAACCGGATCGACATCATCGAGACGTACAACCCGTGGTGCGACGCATCCGCCAATCGGGCTTCGGCGCAGCTCGCCGACGAACTCGGCAAGGTGGCCGCCACCGGGTCCGACTCGCACTCGGCACAAGAGCTTGGCCGCAGCTGGATGGAGATGGACGAATACTCAGGCGTCGAGGACTTCCTCGAGAAGCTGCGCTCTGCGCGGCACGTGGTGACTGTGAGCAGCGGCACCGGGCGGCGTGCCTGAACCCGAGACCGAGCTGCTCGTCGCAGGGTCGATCGCACTCGACACCATCGACGGCCCCGAAGGCAGGGTTCAGGATGAGCTCGGCGGTTCGGCGCTCTATTTCGCGCTCGCGGCAAGCCTGATCATGCCGGTGCGCGTGGTCGCGCCGGTCGGCGCGGAGGATGCCGCTCGCGTGTTCGCGCTCGCCGGCTCCAGGCCAATCGACCTGAGGTCGATGACCATTGTCGATGCGCCCACGTACCGCTGGCGCGCGCAGCAGGTTGCAGGCCGCAACATCGACCTGGGAAGTCGCGATTCGATCTATGACCTCTGGGATCCCGCTGTCCCAGAGCAATACTCCGGCTGGGCCTTTGTCGGGTCGGTGCGCCCAGACCGCCAGGTCGAGCTCGTGCACAGGCTGGCGGGTGCCGGTCTCCTCGCCGCCGACTCGATGATCTCCTACATCCACGCGAGGACCGACGATGCTTTCGAGGTCGTGCGCGTGGCCGAGTGGTACTTCTGCAACCATGAGGAATTCGGAGCGCTCGATGGCGACGACCCGGAGGAATTCCGTCGCAAATGGGCCTTGCGGGGGCTCGTCATCAAGTCCGGTCCAGGCGGCGTGGATGCCTACACGGAAGGCCGCTCCATTCACGTGCCCGCGCTGCCCGAGCATCGCGTCGTCGACACCACGGGCGCGGGCGATGCGGTCGCCGGGGGGATGCTCGCCCGATGGCTGAGCACCGGAGGCGCAGCCGGTGGATACGCCGAGGCGCTGGCATGGGGCGTGGCCTGCGCATCTCTCACGATTGAAGATGTCGGGCTGCGCGCCATCGCCGCAGCCACGCGCGGTCAGCTCGAGAGGCGAGTTGCGGAGGTTGAGGAATCCCAGCGACGCGCGTCGTGATCATCTCGGGCGACCTGGTCGAGCAAGAGGTCGACGCCATCGTCAACGCGGCGAACAACGACCTGCAGCTCGGCGGAGGCGTCGCGGGCGCCATCCGGCGCGCCGGCGGCCCCACGATCCAGGATGAGTGCGACGCGCATGGCCCTGTCCGCGTGGGCGAAGCGGCCATCACCGGCGCCGGCCGGCTCAGCGCGCGGTTCGTGATTCACGCCGCGAGCATGTCTCTCGGAGGGCGCACGACGCGAACATCACTCAAGGCATCGATGGACCACGTGTTTCGTTTCGCGCATCAAAGCGATGTGGGCACCATCGCGGTGCCCGCTGTCGGAACGGGCATCGCGGGATTTCCAATCGACGAGTGCGCACGCGTCATGGCGGAAACGTTGAGCGTCGCGTTGAGTGGAGGTTGGCAGCCGAGCGAAGTGCGGTTCGTCCTTTTCGCAGACGACTCAAAACGTGCTTTTGAGGCCGCATTCTGGCCTGTTTTTTCCAACCCTGAGGCCTCCAGTGGCTGAATCCGATTTGAATTGGGGTTGTGTTGGGCAAATACCCACCCCTAGAATGGGCACGTCCGCCCGACCACAGAATCTCTAATAAGGACGGTGACTTAGTGGAAGGCTACTGCTTGAAAGACAAAAGAAAGGTCGAGATGAAAGACCCTCAGCCGATCACGATGAAGAACGGCAAGCCTGCAACAGTCGGCACGTGCCCTAACTGCGGCACCAAGATCTACAAGATCGGCAAGGCCGTCGTATAAGCGAAAATCGATCGAAGGGCCGCTCAACGCGAGCGGTCCTTTTCTTGTTGCTTAGCTGGTCAGCGGAGGCTCGAGCGCACCAAGCAGCACGTCAGTTGCCGACACCGCTTCATCGACGCCGAGCATTTTGAAGATGTCCACGTTGTACGGGTTGTTCACGCGGGCGATCGTCTTCTTCACCCGGAAGTGGCGTTTGGCCATTTGCAGCGCGACCAGGTTGTCCTCGTCATCGGCCGTGACGGCGATGATCGCGTCCGCGCGCTCGATGCCGGTCGAAGCAAGGAACCGGACCTCGCAGCCGTCTCCTCGCATCACGATGCTGCCGAGCTGAGTCTCCAGCCAATCGGCGCGGCGGGCGTCCCTTTCGATCAGCGTGACCTCGTGGCCGCGCTCGACGAGGTCGCGCGACATGTAGTAACCGACGGTGCCGCCGCCGACCACGATCACGTACACCGGTCAGGCTCGCTCCATGAGCGACGTCTCGATGTGCTTGGCGCCCTCGATGGTCGGGCAGATCGTGTGCAGGCCGAGCTTCTCGTAAGCTTCGGCCCGCTCGGGATCGTAGATGCGCGTCACGACGTGCGGCACCTTGAAGACGTGCTTGGCGATCTGCGAGGCAAAGATGTTGCGATTGTCGCCCTCCGTGACTGCGACGAAGCCGTCCGCATGCTCGATGCCGGCGCGGCGCAGGACGTCGACGTCAGTGCCGTTGCCCACGACCTGCTCGCCTCTGAAATCCCTGGTCAAGACGCCCCTGGTGGAGGCGCGGGAGAATGCGTTCGGATCCCGATCGACGATAACGACGTCGTGGCCCTCCCGGTCCATGTTGGAGGCGACCTGCGAACCGACGCGACCGCATCCAACGATCAGGAGCCTCAAAGCCCGTTGATTATAGGGAGGGCTCGTTAGCGCCCTCGGGTGCGCCGCGTCGAGGTTGCTAGGATTTGGACGCGTGCGTTTCCCCTTCACATTCATGGGCGTCATCGCGCTCGCGATCGGGGTCTGGGTGGTCGCGTACCTGGCCGGCCATCGGGGCCTGGACACGGCCTCGCAGGACATGGCCGGCGGCACCGCTTTGGTCTGTTTCGGGTTCGCCTGTTACGTCCTGATCCGCCGCGTCATGCGAGGCCCGCAGCACTGATGGCCGACCGCGGCGCGCCGCATACACATCCGACGACTTCGCGGAAAGTACTGGTCGCGGTGGGCGGGCAGGAGATCGACGCCGAGACGGTGCGGCTGGCGTGCCGGATGACGGACCCGCAGGGGGGCCGCCTGTACGGGGTGCACATCATCGAGGTGAATCGCTCGCTGCCGCTCGGGGCGGTGCTCGACGACGTGGTGGAGCGCGGCGAGAAGATCCTCGACGAGGTGGAGAAGCTGGCCGCAGCGTCACAGCTGCCGGTGGAGACGGAGCTGGTGCAGGCGCGGGACACCGGGCCAGCCCTGGTCGACGAGGCCGTCGAGTGGGGCGCCGACCTGATCGTCATGGGTCTGCCATACAAGCGACGGTTCGGTGAGTTCAACCTCGGCAAGACCGTGCCTTACGTGCTGAAGAACGCGAACTGCCGGGTGATGCTCTTCCGGGAGCACCGAGAACACTCGGGGGAACAGCCCTAGCGCCATCGTCAGAAGAGCGGCCCTACCGCCGTCTCCAGAAGAACAGCCGCAGCCCCTTCTGGGGCCCCTCCCTTCCCCGGCCGCCCCTCCCCCAGCCTTCCGAGCCTTACACGGCACCTTACGGGCCTTTACGGCCCGCGCCAACCCAGGTTGTTAACGTCTTCGTCAATGGCAGAAACCACGATCCGGCAGCGTCCCCACTACCTCGCCAGGTTGTGGGCCGAGCTGGGCCGGATGGGCGGCGAGCACGACGCCTTCATCAAGGTCATCATCGTCGAGCGCATCGTCAAAGCCATCGTCCTGATCGCACTGGCGATCGCGCTTCTCGTCGCGGGGCACAAGGGTTGGCTGGATGCGTGGGCGGACAATGCCGAGAACCAGCTCAACCTCAACGTCGGCCGCAACATCATCATGCAGCTGCTGCTGCGAATCCTCGTGTACATCGGTGGTTTCAACCACGTCACGCTGCTCGCGATCAGCGCCATCGCGTACGCAGGGCTCGAGGGGACCGAGGGAATCGGCCTCGCCATGCGGCGGCGTTGGGCCGAGTATCTAACCGTCATCGCGACCGGGGTCTTGATTCCATTCGAGGCTTACGAGGTCATCTTCCACCCGAGCCTGTTCAAGGTCGGCGCGCTGTTGCTAAACCTGGCCGTGGTGGGCTACCTGGCTTATCGCAAGCGTCTCTTTGTCGGCATCTGATTTCGGCTTCAGCCACCGGCAGGGAAAGCCCGCGCGATGCAGGACGTAGCGAACCAGCGCACCAAGCGTCTTCAAACCGTAGACCGTCGAGGTCGCGAAGGTGACCGAGCTCGCGTCCTCGTGATACCGCCCGATTGCGGGAACCTCACCAATCTTGAATCCGAATGTCGCCGCCTGAATGAGGACCTGGGTGTCGAAGACAAAATCGTTGCTGTTTTCGAGGAACGGAATCGCTTCCAGGAACCGGCGCGAGTAAGCGCGATAACCGGTGTGATACTCGGAAAGTCCGAGACCAAGGATCCGATTCTCGGAGGCGGTGAGAAATCGATTGCCCAGCCGCTTCCACCAAGGCATACCCGCCTTGGCGGGATCGAGGCCGAGCCATCGTGAGCCGAGCACGATGTCCGCCTCGCCGCTCTCGATGACGCGACACAGGTTGGGAATGATGGCCGGGTCGTATTGGCCGTCCGGATGCAGCATCACCACGACGTCGGCGCCCATCGCGAGCGCCTGACGGTAACAGGTCTTCTGATTGCCACCGTACCCGAGGTTGCGCTTGTGGCGGATGACATCTAGGCGCAGCGCTGTCGCCACGCTGACCGTCGCGTCCGCGCTGGCGTCATCGACCAGAAGAATTCGGTCGGCGTGGCCGGCGGGAATGTCGCTCACGACCTCGACGAGGGTCTTGGCGGCTCGGTACGCCGGCAGCACGATCACGCGGTGCGGACGCGGGCCGCTCCACTGCAGCTCACCGAGCGGGATCGGGTCGGGGCGCACGGCCATTCGTTCGACGGTCAGGTATCCGGCGATCGCCAGCGCGCCTACCGCGGCCGACCAAAAGCTGATCGCCAGCGTCAGGTCGATGGCTGCGTAGGCGAAGAACAGGACGGGCGCCGCCATGTGGGGCCAGCGCAGGTACCCGCCGAGCGCGAGATCGGCAAGCGCGAAGCCCGGAATGATCAGAAGCGCGAGATCGTGCACGTTTTGGTGCGGGCTCAGGACAAGCGACGCCGCGATGGCCAGCGCGAAATCGAGCCGGGGCTTGTCAGGCCGCCAGCTCAACGAGAGTGCCACGAGTGCCAGGAGGAAAACGAGGATGACAAAAGCGAGGATTTTCCCCCCGCCTGGCAGCGCCTCGAGGATGTTCCGCAACGAGTACACCGCCGGGTCGGTGTAAACGAGTTGGCCTGTGTTGGGCAGATGTCCCGTGATCGCCCATGTACCGACTGATTCGAGGTACGTGAAAACGGGGCCAATGCCAAAGCCTGCGATCGATATCAGGCCGAGACCGGCGAGCACGGCCGCGAAGGACGCGAGCGCACGCCATGCCCGCCGCGCGATGAAGAGAACTGGAATCAGGAGCAATAGCTGTGGCTTGGCGAGCGCCAGCGCGGCAAACGCGCCGGCCATGCCGAGGCGACCCTTGGCCCAAGCCGCGTAGGCGGCGGCGAGCGGAAGAAGCACGACAAGGTCCGACTGTCCCTGAAGCACCGTGACGAAGGCCGGGAAGAATCCCGCGATCATGGCCGCGGCCACCAGCGCCGCTCGACCGTGAACACGCAGGCTGCTGCGGACGAGCACCGCAACCAGCGCCACTAGAAGCACGACGTTGAACGCCGCCATGACGTAATACGCGGTCCGGTAGTCGAAATACGCCAGCGGCGCGATGAGGAGGGTGTAGTAAGGCGGGTGGAAATAAGGCAGCACGACAAAGCGGGTTGGATCCTGGCCTGTGACTTGCAATTCGACCTGGCGCTGCATGGCGATGTCGTAAACCGCCGCACCGCCATGCGAGACGTAGAGCTTGGCGGCCGCGTAGAAGTTGAAGAAGTCGGGGCCGCGCAAATTCCCGCGCGCGAACGAGAACCAATAAACCGTCCAGAAGAGGAACGAGCCGAGTCCCGCGCCGGCGGCGGCCGCATAGCCGAGTCGCACCAGACGCATCGCCACGCGCGGGGTCATCGTCCGCTTTCGAGTCGGAGGGCGAATCGTTCCGGGAGCCTGGCCTTTCTGATCGCGCGCTGCGCGCCCTTGATGTCGTAACGGACGCGACGAAACTCGAACGTCTGCTTGTCGACATCCCAGAGTCCATAGCTGGCCGTTGGTAGACCGTCGCGCGGTTGTCCGACGCTTCCGGGATTCACGAGCGCGGGGCCCGCGAGGCTGAACGTATCGACCCGATATTCATGCGTCACAGTGTCGTTCGCGAGTCCGAAGATGCCCGGCACGTGGGTGTGGCCGTGAAAGCAGACGCCCCCGTCCAAGAGCTCCAAATTGGCATGCGCGACGGCGGTGTCGAGCACGTATTCGTAGATGTGGTCGCGCGGGCTGGCGTGGACCATCAGCACCTCGTGTTCAAAATGGCTGTCCGGCAACCCCCGTAACCATTCCAGCTTCTCCTCTCCAAGCACCTCAATTGTCCAACGCACGACCGAGGCGGCGTCATCGTTGAACCACTCGAGGATTTCAGGATCGGTGCAAGCGCGGTCGTGATTGCCCACGAGAGTGAGCCAGTTGTTTTTGGTGACCTCATCGACACACCGTTTCGGATCGCCGCCGTACCCGACGACATCACCGAGGCATATCGTCGCGTCGACCTGGGGACAGTCGCGGAGAACGGCCTCCAGCGCCTGCCAATTGGCGTGGATATCCGAAAGGATGGCGATCCTCAAGCCGGCCGCTCGTAAAGCCGCGGATAGATGTGGTCAAAGAGGATGCGCAGTGTCGCGGCCACCGGTACGGCAACAAACATGCCGAGGATTCCTCCCCAGCTGAAGCCGGCCAGCAGGGCGACTATGACAAGGATCGGAGGCAATCGCACCGCGTCGCCCATCACTTTCGGATAGATGACGTTGAGGAAGACGTTCGAAATGACCACATATGAGATTGCAATAAGGACGGCCTGGCCCGGGCTCTGAGAAAGACCGACGAGGACTGCCGGCAACGCGCCGAGAATGGGACCGAGGTACGGAATGAGCGCGGTGAGGCCTGCGATAAGCCCGAGGGCGATCGGATCCGGAAGTCCAAAAACAGCGCATGCGATGCCGGAAAAAATGCCGATCAGAGCGGCCACGATGAGCTGCCCGCGCAAGTAGGCGTAGAGCATCTTGCGGACCTGGCGCCATATCTGGTCGAAGTCGCTGCGGTAGTCGCTGGGCACGAAACGGCGCAGGTCGCGGCGCACGGCAGGCGCCTCGAGCGCCATCAAGAAAGCGACGATGAACATCAGCAGGAGCTGCAGCACCGTGGTCAGCGCGGTAAGACCGATGGTGACGGCGTTGCCGAACTGGCCAAGGAGGTACTCCCTCAGGTGAGAGTTGAGGGTTTCGGTCATCGCCTTGAAATCAACATCGATGCCGAATACACGGATGGGTTGCAGGCCGTTCAGCCGCTCCTGGGCCGCGGCCGCCAGGGTGGGGGCCTGGACCTGGAGTTGATTCACTTCGCTGACACCGAGCGGCACGATGAGCAGAACCAGGCCCGCGAGCGCGGCGATGATCGCAATAAAGACCAGGACGATGGCGAGGATTCGCGGCACACCGGCCGCGTGAAGCCGGGCCACCGCGGGCTGGATGAGAAAGGCGATGACAGAGCCCAGCACGAAGGCGCCGAGGAAGTCGCGGAGCAGGAAAAGGACGACGATGGCGACAACGAGCGCCGCGATCCCGAACGCGATCTGCAGATAGCGGCGCCGCCGCTTGGGGTCGAGCGACCACGCCGAAACCGCCGCCCCGCCGATCGGGGCTGGACTCTCGAGCTCTTTCTCGTGGGGCGCTCCGGGATGCGGGCTAGGACGCACGGTATGCAACCACCCGCAGTATGACGAGCAGACCTTGGACCCGAGCCGGGTTAGGTCTTAGCCTGCTGCAGCGCGGCTTCCTCGTACGCGGCCCCGTGAAGGGGATTGATCGTGCTGCGCCCAGCAGCAAGTGCGTAGAGGGCCAAGATGACTAGCCCGACCCCAAGTACCCCGTACGTCGTCTCGGGGCTTGTGTATTTCGTGATCAGGCCGCCCAAGGCCGCGCCGATGATGATTGCCGTCTGCACTAGGCCGAAGCGAGTTGCCATAACACTCCCGCGGTTGGATTGGTCGGCGACTTCAAGTAGGGCAGTCTGATTGGCGACGGCATATATAGGATTGCCAATTGACGCGATGAACAGAGCAGCGATAACGATCGCAAGAGTCGACGTCATTGCGATAGCCAATGAAAACGCTCCTGTAAGCAATAGCCCGACGCCAACAGTTCGCATTGTGCCAACCGCTCCGAATCGGCTCATCGCAGCTGATCCGAGAAACACTCCGGTCGATAGGACGACCTCAAGCAAAGAGTATGTCTGACCGCCTTGACGCGAAATCTGATAAGCAAGTGTTAGCAACGCCGGATAGCTCATTGGGATCAACAGCGCTGCCAACGTTGCAATCACAAGGTGGGAACGGGCCCCTGCAATAGACCATGTTCGGCGCATCGCCCCTGAGACCGATATTGTTGTGGAACCACCGCCTAGGCTAGGGATGCCGAGAATGATTGCTGCGGCAAGCGCAAATGTGAGAGCGTCAGCTACGAAAAGAACGCCCGGAGCTACTGTATTCCCAATCGAGCCGGTTGACCGGGTGACCAGCGCAAGAATTCCCCCAGCCATCGCGAATCCCACGGCCCCGGCAAGCATCGTGGTCGCTTGGACAATCGCGTTGGCTTTTCCGATTTGACCACTCGGGACAAGGCTCGGAATAGCAGCTTGTTTTGCTGGCTGGACGACCGCAGTAATACTAGCTAGGAAAAACAGCACCGGAATGAGCAACCACCAATGGATACTAACCAGAAATGCGGTAGCGATTAGAAGGGCAGCCCGGACTAGCTCTAAACCGACGATTAGTGGCCTCCTTGGTAACCGATCGACTGCACCCCCAATTGCACTTGTCGTGATGATGGTCCCCAGCGCTTGCACGATGAAGCCCAAGGCAACAAGCCTCGGATCCGCGGTCGCGATATAGATGGAGACCAGCGTCGCAACTTGGGTAAGCGGATCACCCAATGAACTGATGCCGATTGCAGCGATCAAGCTGCTAAATGCAGGATTCGACCGCAGCACTCGAACAGCCGTAATCCGCCGGGGAACTTCTGGCCGATTCGCAACGTCAAGGGCCTTTAGCCCGTGAAGTTCGCGAAGTGCATCCACAACGTTCGGGTCATACCACTGATTGGCCTTACGGCTGATATCCTCCACACCCTCAATCGGAGTCATCATCGAACGCCGATACAAACGGGCTCCTGTGATTGTGTCGAACGAATCCGCCACCGATAGGATTCGCGCCCCGAATGGAATGACGTCGCCCTTCAGGCCGGCTGGGTACCCTGAGCCGTCCCATCGCTCGTGGTGGTGGCGAACGAGAGGTGCGACCTCCGCAAGCGCAGAGTGTTGCGCAATCATGTCAGCACCAATATCGGGGTGTCGCCGCATAATCTCCCACTCACTTTCGGTGAGAGGTCCGGGCTTGTTGAGAATGTCATCTCGTACGCCAATCTTTCCTAGATCATGCAATGAGCCCGCGGTTCTGATTAGTTCAACTTCACGGTCACCCAACTCTAAGTGTTCACCTAATTGACCTGCCAATTCGGCTACTCGGATTGAGTGTGATTCGGTGTATCGATCACGAGCGTCGAGCGCCTGGGCGGCCAGATCAAGGGTTTGATCTTTTAGTAGCGTTTGTCTTTGCGCATCTGCAACGTTTCCTCTAACCGCCAGAACAAACCCAAACAGTCCCGGAGCCATTATGTATCCGATTGGATTCTCGAGCAGCAGTCTGATGATTCCTCCAGAGAAGCCCAGCGCTACTGTCGCGATGACCGTGCTCGCTCCGACATTCTCGACAAGTGTTGTCAGAATTGGCGTCCTTCGCACGTAGGAGAAGAGCAGAGCCGTGACCATGTAATTGATACTTACGGTTGCTAGGACATACACGACTGTCCTGATCGGTAGGTAGACATCGCCTGGCCAGAGTGAGGCGACCACAATGGATGGGACGACATGGGACATAGCGGACATCGAACGGTTAAAGAAGAATGCCCACCACGTCGTCGTTCGGCCAGGGACGCGGCCGTCGAAAACGGCTAACCACGCCACCATAGCGACGCCCGCACCGGGCGCAAACAAGCCCGTCGCGGTGAGCAGGGGATCGATTACCTGTTGGTACCCCGTTCTCCAGGGAATCGGTCGAAGCGCCGCAATCTGGGTGCCAACGGCAAGGTAGAGAAGCGTCAATACCTTGTCCTGCGTGATCGGGTTCACGACCCATCCGAGGGCCACCATCGTGACGCCTGCGACTACCACGCCGACGAGGTAGAGCTGCGCCGATCGCGAAAGGGCTCGGAATGGGGTCAAGACGCTGGAATTCTAGATTGGGGCCCGCAGCCCCAGAGCCTAGTTAACCAACCTCGAGGTCTGTCGCGTCGCTCCTTGGTTCGGCTCTAAGCGATCCACTGACCGTAGACGCGGTGCTTGCTGCTACCCCGAAGCAGGCGCCTCAACATGCGCACCATTAGAGTTCCCTCCTATCCCTTGAGATTCCCTTCATTGCGGCGGCGTTGTCCAGGTCACTTGTGTTGCATCAGTGTCGCGACTGTGTCACCGGAAGGGAATCGTCAAATTCCATGTATCGGACTCATTGGAAACCATGTACTGAGCTCATGGAAACCCTGGGTCCTACAGATCAGCGAGCGTTATCAGGCCCAACTTGAGCGCGGAGCTGACGGCCTCCCCACGGTTGCCGACATCCAGCTTCTTGAAGAGGTTATGTATGTGGGTCTCGACGGACGGAGCGGCTAAGCCCAGATCCTTGGCTAGACGCTTAGTGGTGTGACCCTTCGCAATACCTCGAAGAACCTGCATCTCTCGAGACGTAAGCGGCACTACGGCCCCTCGTGATAGCGGGGCGGTCTCCACCACTCGACGCAAGACGTCCGGAATCATCCGTCGGGGAACCGGGCTTTCGCTCCTCAAAGCTGCCAGTAACGCTCGTTGGAGTTCGCCTGGGCCAGCATCCTTCAGGACGTAGCCGGCACATCCTGCCTGAATCATCCTCAAGAGATCGTCGCTTGCATCGGATACAGTCCAAGCAACGATCTTCATGGTGGGGAACTTGGCTAGAACAGCCTTCGCGGTCGCTGGCCCGTCCATATCGGGCATATGCACGTCCATCAGCACTAGATCAGGCTTCAACGTACCGACGAGCCTTAAGGCCTCGGCACCAGACGCTGCCTCCCCCACTAGCCGTAGGGACGACGGTGCCCCTAGCATCGCGCGGGCAGCTGTTCTTGGGACAATGCTGTCGTCAACGACCAGCACTCGGTACTCGCTTTGATCCAACGCGTGCTTCGGGATGCAGTGCAGCTTACCAACAAAAGTGGCGGTCGCCACGTGTCGACGTACGGTTACCTGACCTTACTGGTTATTTGCACAATTGTCGGGCTTTACCTGTCTCGCGGCGCCGTGATCGCACATCCAGACAACGTGATCGAACTCGTCTTCCTAGTCGTTGCTCTCATTTTGCTGAGCTCTGTCGACGTCCGTATCGAAAGAGGGCGCCTGAGCCTCTCAGGTATCGCAATTGGAACGGCAGCGATACTGCTCAATCCTCTCGACTCAATGTTGGTTGGACTCGCCTTGGGCATCCCGATGTTGCGGCGAGGTCCGTGGCCAATATTGGGAAACGCGATTATGGCTGCTACTTACGGGGCGTTCGGTGGAATCGTCGCGACACAGTTTCGTGCGGTTGGAACAATCTCATTGACCGAACGCCTGCTAGTGATCGCCGTAGTCAATCTGTCCAGTTGGATCCTTGTTGCAATCGGCCTATCAGTTCGTAGCGGCGAGTCAATTCCTAGTATCGTCAGACACAACTTCACAACTTCCTTCTACGTCGCTTTCGCCTATTTCACTCTGGCCTCGCTCCTGACCAGTTATCTGCTTGATGGAACTCCGCTGGGATATCTACTTGCGACGATTGTGTTTGTGTTGGCGCTTGCTTTGACCGACACGATTGCCGGGCGGCGGGTCAGGCGGGTGCTCGAGTCAGAGCTCTCTGATGCCGACCGTCACCTCTTCCACAGCCGAGCCGTGGAAGGTGTCGTCCACAACCTTCGCAATCACATGGCGACCGCGGCCGGCTACCTGAAAGAGATCGACCCTCACCGGCTCGATCCGGTCGACCGCGATGCCGTCGAAACCGCCACGATTGCCGCCAATGACGCCGTGACGGTGCTGAGGAGCCTTGCGCAAGGAGCAACCCCGCGCGTCAGCTACGCTGCCGAGCCCGTTGACCTCAACGAACTTGCCACGCGCGCCCTGGGAATGGCTCGGCCAAGGGCGCGCACAAAGGAAGTTGTCATGGGACTTCGAGAAACGCCCGACGATGTCAAAGTCAAGGCTGACCCGCTCCTGTTTCGCGAAGTCATCACCAACCTCATCAACAACGCCATTGACGCGGCGCCGGCGAATGGTCACGTAGAGCTCATAACCGGGCGACGCAACAATGGATGGCCTTATTTCAGCGTCGCCGACAACGGTCCTGGGGTCGCCGACGAGAATCGTCATCACCTCTTCGAGCCGCACTTCACGACCAAGGAAACCGGCACCGGCCTTGGCCTTTTCATGTCATACGGGATCGTTCGCGAGCATCAAGGTCAACTCTTGTACGAAGGAAACCGACGCGGTGCGGTCTTCACGGTCGTCCTGCCGCCGTTCAGCGGCTGACCGCATTCGCATACGAGTGGCCGGCTAAGAATTCGGAGACTGGTTTTCGGACCGCCCAAGCGAAAACCCGCTCGCGACCTCCGCGGTCATTGCCAGGATTTGTTGGTTTGCGGTCCGACTGATCCGATCCCAACTGAAGACCCCGCCCGTCTTGAGGTGCCGATCCTGGCTGACCCTTAGGCACGCGCGCGCCCACGATCGGAAGTACACCTCCATGCCGGCGACATCCACCTGCGTGTCCTTGACGACGCGGTTGATCACGACCACAGCGCGCTCGCGAACCCAATCCGCACCGCGGCTGTCCGCCACGAACTCGAGGGTGAAGGCGCCGAGCTCGGCTCCATCCAGCTCGGCGGGTGCAACCACCACGAGTTGATCGCACACCTTCTCGAGGATGTACTTGGTCGTGTCGTCGAGCAGACCGGTCCCGAGGTCGAGCACGACGATGTCGAAGTACCGCTCGAGCACCTTGAACACCCTGCGGTACTCCTCCATGCCCAGCGCCTGCCGGATCTTGGGGTCGGTGGGTGCGGTGATCACCTCGAGCCGCGACTCCGGTACCTGCGTGGTGAAGCGATGCAGCATGGGCAGCGTGAGCTCCTCATCGCGTTCGACCTCCGGACCCTCCAGGAAGTCGATCAGGTCCTTGACCGAGCGATCGTGGTGTGTGCGGACGCGGCTGCGAAACGTTCCGTGGTGAGGATTGCACTCGACCGCGATGATGCGGTCCGTTCGCAGCAATCCCATCCGGCTCGCCAGGAGCAGTGCCATCGTCGATTTACCGACACCGCCCTTGGCCGACGCGACCGCGATGTGAAGTGGTGGATTGCGCGAGGGGGCGCAGGCAGCGGATAGCAGTCTGAGGCGGTGACGTTCAGCCGCTCCGGGACGGAGGTTGATCCGGCCGCGGCTGAGGCGATGGAGTCGGGCTGCCAATCCGCGTCCCGGTACGAAGGCAGCGGACTTGTCGTATGAGCCCGGCGCGAAGCGGCCCGGGCCGCGGGGCTGCGGCGGCGGCGACTTGACGTCCGCGAGCGGCGTCGGGTCAGGACTCCTGACGGCCACGTCTTCGGTTGCCGGCTGCCAGGTTTCCCCGTTCCACAACCACCGACCCGTGGCGCTGATCATGCGCACCGGTCCAGCTTATGCCCGTCATTCGGTGTCGCCCCTAGAGTTCGCCCGTCCTTAACAGCGCCCAAAGCGGACGGCTGCGTGTAGGGCTGCGCCTAGACCCCTGAGCCGCGGCGCTTGATGGCTGCCGACAGCTCCTCCAGCTCGACCGGCTTGACCAGATAGTCGCTCGCATCGAGATCTGCGGCGAGAGCCCGCGAGGCCCGGTCCGCAGCGCCCGTGACGACGATCGGGCGAGCCTGCTTGAGCGCCGCGCGCTGCGCGGGGCCGAGCGACTCGACCAGCCCAAGGTCTAGGACCACCACGTCGCGTGGGCGCAGCGGCCGCATCGAGACCGAGGACTCGGCCTCGTAGCCAAGGCGCCGCAGGCTTCGCGCGGTCAGCTCTCCGAGGCGCTCGTCGTCGTCCAGCACCACCACCCTCACGAGTGCGAACGCGGCCGACTCGACCTGACCGAGCATCTCGAGAGCCTCGCGGAGGTCCGACAGCAGACGCTCGATCGGCGGCGCCGCGCCGTCCGAGTCGGCGAGCTCGACCTCCGCTCGCATGCGCGCCAGCGTCGAGCGCAGGCGGTGCAGCGCCGCCGCCAGCTCAGGGCCGGTTGACGAACCTATAACCGATCCCACGGACCGTCTCGATCCAGCCGGGTTCTTTCATCTCGCGCCGAATCTGGTGCACCGCCTGCTCGAGGCTGTGCTCGAAGCCCGCGTACGAGCTGCCCCACACACGCTCGAGCAGCTCTGACCTCGGCACCACTTGGTCAACTCGCGAAGCCAGCAGATGCAGCATCGCGAGCGGTCGGCGCTCCAGCTTCAACATGCGATCTCCCAATCGCGCCTCGCCTTGCGATACATCGAGGCGCAGTCGCCCGCGCACGAGCACGCCAGGCGCGGACGACCGCTCGCGCAGGGCGCCGCGGACGCGGGCGATCACCACCTGGCGATCGGTGCCTTTCACGATGAAGTCGGTGGCGCCGTGCTCGATGCCCACCACCTGGTCGGCCGGCGAATGCCGGGCACCGGTGAGAATGATCACTGGAAAAGGAATGCGCTCCGCGCCTGAGCGCAAAGAGTCGAGCACCTCGGGGGCTTCCATATCCGACATCTCGTAGTCGAGCAGCATCAGGTCCGGCGTGGCTGCACGGACGCGCTCCAGCGCCTCGGTCCCGCTGGCCGCGACTTCGACCGTGTAGCCCGCGCGCCGAAGCAGCTCGGCGGTGAGCTCCGCCGTGCGCGGCTCGTCATCAACCACCAGCAGCTTGGCGGTCACGCCTCCAATACCCCGGTTGGCAAAGTATCAGGTTCAAGGTTTCCTGAGGAAACGATGAACTGGACGTGAGGTCAGGCAGCCAGTCACACCATAACCTCCGGTCATGGGCCAGCTCCCAGACCTTCAGGAAACCAGGCGCCGGCTGGGACTGGCCCTCAGCCCGCTCTGCCACGACCGATGGGTCCTCGGGTACATGCGCGGCGGCTGGCTTCAGCCAATCGCCGCGTCCGAGGTCTCGAGGAAGTTCCTCCAGGGTCGGCCACTGATGCCGTGGGCGCGGCGGGCGCTGTATGAGAAGAAGCCGGCCGTGATCAACTCGGTGTTCGAAAAGCCAGACCCGTCCAACGGATACGACTGGGAGCTAGATTGGCCTGCGATCCTTTACGCGCCGATCGGTGAGATGGAACACCGACCGATCGGGCTCCTCACGATCGGCTGCCGCCGGGACCACTGGTATACGGAAGAAGACGTCGCGTACGCACGCACGCTCGGGATCACGCTCGCTCCGCTGGTCTCTGCACTTCGCGGACCGCTGGGCCGGCTCAACGAGAGCGAGGGCGAGGTCGCCCAATTGATCAGCTACGGGCTTTCGACCCAGGAAATTGCGCGGGCGATCAAGACCGACGACCGCCAGGCGCGGCACCTGATCGACACCGTCGCGAAGAAGCTGCAGTCGATCAATCCCGTCGACCTCGAATTTCCGATCGTCCAGATGAAGCGGCGAGCGTTCCGCCTGTGACCTGGGACTAGGCCGGGCTCAGTTCGGGCCGAAAAGGAACACTGTCGTACCGCGGCCTTCCGTGCTCACTACTTCCAACCGCCCGCCGATGCCGGCCGCGCGCTCGCGCATTCCCATCAGGCCGTAACCGCCAACGATGTCGGCGCTGAACCCGCGACCTTCGTCAGAGACCTCGATCAGAAACGGCCTCGCGGCGAACGCCATCTTCACCCGGCAGATCGCGGATCCCGAGTGGCGGCGCACGTTGGTCAGCGCCTCGCGCACCACCTGGGCCACGACCTCGCGCTGCTGGGCTGAGAGCAGATCTTCGTTGCCATGGCTCGAGAGCTCGACCCGAATCCCATAGACGCGAGCGAACTCGTCCCCCTGACGGCGAACGTCTCCAACCAGCCCTTGGGGTCCGATGGCCGCGGGACGCAGGTCGGCGAGCGACTCGCGGATGTGTTTCAGCGACCGTTCCAGGATCTCGAAGGCGTTCTTCAGAGTCGGTTCCGGCTCGCCCTTGTGCTGCTCGAAATGGACCTTGAACAGAGAGATCGCACCGGCCAGCTCAGTCGCGATGCCGTCATGCAGGTCACGCGCGATGCGCGCACGTTCGCGCGCAATCGCGTCCTCGACCGCCTGGTGGGCGAAGCTGTCCATACGCCGTTCGACCGCCGGCGGTTCGGGGGTCATCACGCGCGTGCTCGTCGTCGCGCATAGGACTGGAGGAGCGCGATGACCAGCGGGTGCTGGAGAAAGCGCAGCACGCGTGCGTACGGCTGCCATAGGACGGCTGTGTCGGCCAACCTGACGCGCAGCCTTTCGATGTCGGCCTGGATCAGACGCTGATCGCTCGCAAGGCGCTGGCTCAACGCGCGAGCCTTGCGCGCAAGTCGAAAGGTCCAGAGGCCGGCCAGCGCGAGCTCGACCACGATCGCGACGGCTCCGGCCACGAGCAGCCAGACGCCAATCCAGCCCAGCTCTGTCAATACCTATTCCTTCGCGTCGGCTTCTTCGATTCCGGCCACGGGTGCGATCGCCACGACCTGGTCGTCCGGCGCGAGCCGCATCACGATCACGCCCTGCGTCTGCCGCCCGATCTGCGAGATGGCGCCGACCGGCGTGCGCAGCACCATGCCGCTCGCGCTGATCAGGAGCACCTCCTCCTCAGGATCGCCGACCACGCGCATCGCCGCCAGCTTGCCGACCCGGTCGGTGACCTTCAGCGTGAAGACGCCCTGGCCGGCGCGGTGGTGCATCGGATACTCGGCGAGCGGAGTGCGCTTGCCGTAGCCGCGCTGCGTGATGACGAGCAGGTCTCCGCCCTCGACCACGGTGGCCATCCCGCTGACGGCGTCTCCTTTGCCGAGCTTGATCCCGATCACGCCTTGCGTGTCCCGGCCCATGGCCCGCACCTCGGTCTCGCTGAAACGGATCGCCTTGCCCAGCTCGGTCGCGATGATGATCTCGTCCTTGCCCGTCGTCGGCATCACCCAATCGAGCTCGTCGCCTTCCTGCAGGTTGATCGCGATCAGGCCGTTGCGCCGCACATTGGCGTACTCCGCCATGGCGGTCTTCTTGATGTATCCGTTCTTGGTGCCCATCAGCATGTAGTGCGCCTCGGTTTCGGTCTCGGGACGCACGAACACGGCCGTGATGCGCTCGTTGGAGCCGATGTCGATCAGGTTGTTGACGGGCATGCCCTTCGCCTGCCGCTCTCGCTCCGGCACCTCGTGCACGCGCAGCTGGAACACGCGCCCGCTCTGCGTGAAAAAGAGCATCGACGCGTGCGTGTGCGTGGTCAGCAGGTGCAGCGCGTAGTCCTCTTCGCGCGTGCCGCTCGGCGCCTCGCCGCCGGCCGTCGGCCGGGCGCCCTTCAGGCCCACGCCTCCGCGCTTCTGAGCACGGAAGACCCGCAGGGGCTGGCGCTTCACGTATCCGCGATGGGTCACGGTGACGACCACGTCTTCTTTCGGGACCAGATCCTCCGCCGAGAGGTCGGTCGCCTCCTGGTCGGTGATCTCGGTCCGGCGGTCGTCGCCGTACTTCTTCACCACGTCGTCCATCTCGTCCTTGATCAGCAGGCGGACTTTCTGGTCGCTGGCCAGGATGCTCTCGAGGTACGCGATGGTCTTGATCACCTGCTCGTACTCTTCGTCGATCTTGCCGCGCTCGAGGCGCGTCAGGCGGCCAAGGGTCAGGGCGAGCACAGCCTTGGCCTGGCGGTCGCTCAAGCCGAACTTCGCTTGCAGCTCGGTGGACGCGACGTCCTGATCCGATGCGGCCCGGATCGTCTTGATCACCTCGTCCAGGTGGTCGAGGCAGATCTTCAGGCCTTCCAGGATGTGCGCCCGCTCCTGCGCGCGCTCGAGGTCGAAGCGGGTCCGGCGCAGGATGACGCTGCGACGATGGTCGATGAAGAGCTGGAGCGCCTGCTTGAGGCTCAGCACCACCGGCCGGCCCTCGACGATCGCCAGCATGATCACGCCGAACGTCGTCTGCAGCTGCGTGTGCTTGTAGAGGTTGTTCAGCACAGTGAAGACCTTGGCCTCGCGCTTGAGCTCGATGACGATCCGCATTCCATCGCGGTCGGACTCGTCGCGCAGGTCGGCGATGCCCTCCAGCTTCCGCTCCGACACGAGCTCGGCGATCTTGGCCACCAGCGACGCCTTGTTCACCGCGTACGGAAGCTCGTCGATGATGATCCGCTCGCGGCTGTTCGGCGCCTGCTCGAAGGTGTGGCGCGCCCGCACGATGATCCGTCCGTGTCCCGTGGAGTAGGCGGCCTTGATGCCCGCGGTCCCCATGACAATGCCACCCGTCGGAAAGTCCGGGCCCTTGATGAGGGTGAGCAGGTCTTCGGTCGTCGCGTCGGGGTTGTCGACGAGCTGCTTGACCGCGCCGGCCACCTCGCGGAGGTTGTGCGGCGGGATGTTGGTCGTCATGCCGACCGCGATGCCCGAGGCCCCGTTGATCAACAGGTTGGGAATGCGTGAGGGCAGCACCGACGGTTCCTCTTCGGACCCGTCGTAGTTGGGCACCATGTCCACCGTCTGCTTCTCGATGTCCGCCATGAGCTCGCCGGTGATGGCGGAGAGGCGAGCCTCGGTGTAGCGCATCGCCGCCGGCGGATCGCCGTCGATGCTGCCGAAGTTGCCCTGGCCGTCGATCAGCGGGTACCGGAGTGAGAACGGCTGGCCCATCCGGACAAGCGCGTCATAGACGGCGTCGTTGCTGTGCGGGTGGTAGAGCTTGAGCACGTCGCCGACGAACGCCGCGCATTTCCGGTGCTTCGTGCCGGCGGTCGCACCGCTGCGGTGCATCGCGTAGAGAATGCGGCGCTGCACCGGCTTCAGCCCATCACGCACCTCGGGCAGGGCCCGGCTGATGATGACGGACATCGCGTACTCCATGTAGGAGGTCTGCATCTCCTCCTGGAGGTTGCGTGTGAGGACGGTGCCGATCGTGTCGTCAGCCAATGCGTGTCACTCCTCGTACCGCGCGAGAACGACGACCGCGTTCTGCCCGCCGAAGCCAAAGCCGTTGGAGATGGCGATCTTCACCTCTTTGCGTCGCGCCTGGTTCGGCACGTAGTCGAGGTCACATTCAGGGTCGGGATTCTCGTAATTGATGGTCGGGTGGATGATGCCGCGGTTGATGGTCAGCAGGGTCGCGATCGCCTCGACCGCGCCGGCCGCGCCAAGGAGATGGCCGATCATCGACTTGGTGCTGCTGATCGCCACCTTATATGCGTGTTCGCCGAGCGCGATCTTGAGCGCCTTCGTCTCGCCCGCGTCGTTGAGCTGCGTCGAAGTCCCGTGCGCGTTTACGTAGTCGATGTCGCCGGGCTCGATTCTCGCGTCCTTCATAGCGTTGGTCATGGCTCGCGCCGGCGCTTGGCCCGTCTCGTCCGGCGCCACCTGATGGAATGCGTCATTCGTGGTCGCATAGCCGAGCACCTCGCCGTAGATCCGCGCACCCCGAGTGATCGCGTGCTCCTCCGATTCGAGGACCAGGATGCCCGCTCCCTCACCCGGCACGAATCCGTCGCGGTCGCGGTCGAACGGACGGCTTGCCTTCTCAGGCGCCTCGTTGCGCGTGGAGAGGGCGCGGATCGCGTTGAAGGACGCGATGCCGACCTCGCAGAGCGACGCTTCCGAGCCCCCCGCGAGCATCACGTCAGCGTCACCATGCTGGATCATCCGCGTCGCGTCACCCACCGTTTGCGTCGAGGCGGCGCACGCGGTCGTCACGGTTGTGTTGGGACCGCGGATGTGGAAGTGCATGGCCACCGACGCGCCCGCCATGTTGGGGATGATCATCGGGGCGTAGAGAGGATTCAGCCTGCCCTTGGCGGCGAACGAGATGGCGCCCTGCGTCATGTCGTCGAAGCCGCCGATGCCGGTGCCCATCGCCACGCCGACGCGAAAGCTGTCTTCCTTGGCCAGGTCGAGGCCTGAGTCGGCGAGCGCCATCCCGGACGCTGCCACGGCCATTTGCGAGAAGCGGGACATCCGCTGCGCCGCCTTGCGCTCGATGTAGTCCTGGGGGTCGAAGGTGTTGACCTGGCACCCGAATTTGGTCGCCAACCGGTCGGACGGGAAGCGCTCGAAGGGGCTAGCCCCACTGCGGCCCTCGATCAGCCCATGCCAGTACTCCTCGACGTTCTTGCCGAGTGGATTGACCGTCCCCATCCCAGTGACGACGACCCGCGGGTGGCCGTTTTTGGCGGCAGGCCGCGCACGGTTTGGCCTTATTGAATTCATTGCCTTCCTACCTCCGCCCGAATCTTACCGACGAGCTGGTTTTCCACCGCGTCGCGGGTCACCCTGATCGCGTTCTTGATCGCGCGCGCGTCGGAGCGCCCGTGCGCGACGACCGCCACTCCGTCGATGCCGAGCAAGGGCGCGCCGCCGAACTCCCGCCAGTCGATGCGCGCACGCAATTGCCGGACGCTGGGCCGGATCAACAGCCCGCCAAGCTTTCCGCTGAGCGTCTTGGGAATCTCGTCGCGGAGGTTGCGGAAGAGGAAGTCGGCCGTCGCCTCAGCCATCTTGATCGCCACGTTGCCGACGAAGCCGTCCGCGACGATCACGTCGGCGCGCGCCGCGTAGATGTCCTTCGGCTCGACGTTGCCGATGAAGCCCGGCAGCGAGGCCTTCAGGCGGCGCGACGTTTCGCGCACGAGCTCGTCCCCCTTGCCATCCTCCTCGCCGTTGCTCAAGAGCCCGACGCGCGGCTCCGCGCGGCCCATCATCTCGCGCGCGTAGACCGCGCCCATCACGGCGAACTGCACCAGATACTCCGGTTTCGAGTCGACGTTCGCGCCGACGTCGAGGAAGTAGGCGAACCCCTCCTTGGTCGGCACGATGGAGCCGAGCGCGGGTCGCTCTACGCCGCGGATGCGGCCCTGGATGAGCAGCGCGGCGGCCATGATCGCGCCGGAGTTGCCCGCCGAGATCCACCCGTCGGCCCTGTGTTCCTTGCACATGTGCGCGCAGACGTTGATCGACGAGTCTGGTTTGTTGCGGACCGCCTGCGCGGGGTGGTCCCCCATCGCGATGACCTGCGTGCACGGAACGATCTGGAGTCGCGGATGGTTGTCGAGGAGGGGCTGCACCCGGGCGGGAAGGCCGACGAGCGAGATGTCGATTCCATATTCGTCGGCGGCCAGAGCCGCGCCGCGCACGACCTCGGCCGGTGCGTGGTCGCCGCCCATGGCGTCGACCGCTATTCGCATGCGCGAGCCCGTCCTAGATGTCTAGGTTCCGGACGCTCTTGGCGTGCGCCTGGATGAATTTCTTGCGCGGCTCGACGTCGGGCCCCATCAGCTTTTCGAACGTGTCGTTCACCGCGGCCGCGTCGTCCACCGTGACCTGCAGCAGGACGCGCGTGCGCGGGTTCATCGTGGTGTCCCACAGCTCGTCTGCGTTCATCTCGCCAAGACCCTTCATGCGCGCGACCTCCGCGCCCTTGCCGAGCTCGCGAAGCGCTCTGTCGCGGTCCGCCTCGGACTGGCACCACACGACCTTCAGGTTCTTGCCGGTGCCTTTCGTCACCTTGTAGAGCGGAGGCTGCGCCATGTACAGGTAACCCCTGTCGATCACCTGCGGGAAATAGCGGTAGAAGAAGGTGAGCAGCAAAGTGCGGATGTGGCTGCCGTCGACGTCGGCGTCGGTCATCGTCACGATCCGGTGGTAGCGCATCTTCTCGATGTTGAAGCTGTCTCCGACGCCGGCACCCATCGCCGTGATGAGGTTGCGGATCTCGTCTGACGTGAGCACCTTGTCGAGTCGTGCCTTTTCGACGTTGAGGATCTTGCCGCGCAAGGGAAGGATCGCCTGCGTGCGCCGGTCGCGGCCGCCCTTCGCGGTGCCACCCGCGGAGTCGCCCTCGACGATGTACAGCTCGCAGAGCGCCGGATCGCGCTCCGAGCAGTCGGCGAGCTTGCCCGGCAGCGTGCTCGACTCGAGCAGGCTCTTGCGCTGCACCAGGTCGCGCGCTTTGCGCGCGGCTTCGCGTGCGCGCGCCGCCGTCAGCGACTTCTCCAGGATGCGGCGACCCTCGGAGGGGTTCTCCTCGAGGTACTGGGTCAGGCCCTCCGTGAGCGCGAGCGAGACGTGGCCCTGGACCTCGGCGTTGCCGAGCTTGGCCTTGGTCTGGCCTTCGAACTGCGGCTCGAGCACCTTGACGCTGATCACCGCGGTCAAGCCCTCGCGCACGTCCTCGCCCGTCAGGTTGGGGTCCTGCTCCTTGAGGATCCCGGCCTTCCGCGCGTAGCGGTTGAGCACGTTCGTCAGCGCGGAGCGAAAGCCGGTCAGGTGGCTGCCACCCTCGGTCGTGTGGATCGTGTTCGCGAAGGCGATCACGTTCTCGACGAAGGTGTCGTTGTACTGAAGTGCGATCTCGACCTGCGTCCCCTCGACCTCGCGGTCGACGTAGAAGGGCGGATTGTTGACGATCGCCTTGTCGCGGTTGAGCGCGCGGACGAACGAGACGACGCCCCCTTCGAAGTAGAAGGTGCTGGTGAAGCCGAGCTTCTCGTCGGCGAGGGCGATCTCCAGCCGCTTGTTCAGGTAGGCCATCTCGCGGAGGCGGTGCTGGATGATCTCGCGGTCGAGGTTGACGTCGGGGAAGATCTCCGGGTCCGGCCAGAAGCGGACGGTGGTCCCGGTGTGGTCAGTCTTGCCGGCGGGCTTGACCGCCGCCTTGGGGACCCCGCGCTCGTATTCCTGGTGGTAGACCTTGCCGCCGCGGTGGACCCAGACCTGGAGTCGCCGGCTCAGGAAGTTGACCGCCGACACGCCGACGCCGTGCAGGCCGGACGACACCTTGTAGCCGCCGCCTCCGAACTTGCCGCCGGCGTTCAGGCGGGTCATGACCAGCTCGAGGGCCGACAAGCCTTCCTTCTTGTGGACGTCGACCGGGATGCCGCGGCCGTCGTCCTCGACCTGGCAGCTTCCGTCGGCGAACAGGGTCACCACGATCCGCCGGGCGTAGCCGGCCAGGGCCTCGTCGACGGCATTGTCGACGACCTCGTAGACCAGGTGGTGGAGGCCCGTCGAGCTGGTCGAGCCGATGTACATGCTCGGACGCCGCCGAACGTGCTCCCGGCCTTCGAGGACCTGGATCTGCTCGGCGGTGTACGCCACGTCCGCGCCAAGGGCCCGGGGCCTAACGTTCAAGTGCGCCCTGCGCGCGCCCGGCGCGCGCTCCGGAAGCGGCTTGCGAACAGCCACTACAGGGGCGCCTCGAACGCGACCGGCGGGCGCGCCACGGGCGCTACCGACCGGTGTTTTGGCCCTCCCAGCGCGGAGAACTCATGGGGATCAACTGGGCAGAACTTCAGATCCCCAATTCTACCGGATTTTGAATACGAAAATGGCTCTGGGCGGGGTCTTAACCGGGGCTCTGAGAGGGGGCTTTCCAGCGCAGGACCGGCTCCTCGCTCTGGCCCTGGAGGTACGTGTTGATCCGGCGTGCGGCGGCCACATCGTCGAGGCGCCCGACGGGCAGGTTCTTGGGCTCGTCGTGGAGGCCCTGGGGGTTGGTCTTGGCCTGCGCGACGATGTCCTTGATGGCCCGCGCGAAGGCTTCCAGCGTGGCCTTGCTCTCCGTCTCGGTTGGCTCGACCATGATGGCCTCGGGCACCACGAGCGGGAAGTAGACGGTGGGGGCGTAGAAGTCGCGGTCGAGCAAGGCTTTGGCGATGTCCAGGGCGCGCACGCCGTTCTCGTGGCTGAGGCGGTTCGCGCTGGCCACGAACTCGTGCATGCAGGGGCCGTCGTGGGGCATCTCGAGGTCGTCCTCCACGAGCTTGCGCAGGTAGTTGGCGGAGAGCACGGCGTCCTGCGAGGCCTGGCTCAGGCCGTCGCCGCCCATGGCCAGGATGTAGGTGTAGGCCCGGACCAGCATCCCGAAGTTGCCGTAGAAGCTCCGGACCCGGCCGATCGACTGCGGCCGCTTGTGGTCGAGCATGAGATGGCCGTTGGTCCGCTCCACGGTCGGCATGGGCAGGAACGGGACGAGCTCGGCCTTGACTCCGACCGGCCCGGCGCCGGGGCCGCCACCGCCATGCGGGGTGGTGAACGTCTTGTGGAGGTTCATGTGCACGGCGTCGAAGCCCATGTCCCCAGGCCGGCAGATGCCCATGAAGGCGTTCAGGTTGGCCCCGTCGTAGTAGAGCATCGCGCCTGTGGAGTGGACCAGCTCCGCAATATCCAGTATCTCCCGCTCAAAGAGCCCCAAGGTGTTGGGGTTGGTCAGCATGAGGGCCGAGGTGCGCGGGGAAAGCTTTGACTCGAGGTCGGCCAGGCTGATCCGGCCGTCGTGACCCGACTTCACCTCCACGACCTGGAAGCCGCTCAGCGCCGCGCTCGCCGGGTTGGTGCCGTGCGCCGAGTCCGGGACCAGCACCTCGGTGCGAGCCTCGCCCTTGGAGTGCTGATAGGCGCGGATCATGCGCAAGGCCGTCCACTCCCCGTGCGCGCCGGCGGCGGGCTGCAGGGTGACCCGCTCGACCCCCACGATCGCGCACAGGGCGCGCTCCAGGCGCCACATCAGCTCCAGAGCGCCCTGCACCGTGTCCTCGTCCTGATATGGGTGGAGGCCGGCGAAGCCCGGCAGCGAGGCGGCCGTCTCGTTGACGACCGGGTTGTATTTCATGGTGCAGCTGCCGAGCGGGTAGAAGTTCTCGCTGATCGAGTAGTTCATCGAGGCCAGGCGGCTGTAGTGCCGCATGATCTCCGGCTCGCTGAGCCGGGGCAGGCCCGGAGGCTTCGCGCGAAGAGCTTCCTTGGGCAGCAGATCCGACGGCGCGGGCCCGCTCACGTCGGCGTCCGGCAGACGCGGAGGGTCGACCGCGGGACGGCTGAGCTCGAAGCTGAGCGGCTCGGTCACTCGAGCGCCGCCACCAGCTCGTCGAGCGCGCGGGCGTCGTTGACCTCGGTGCAGGTGAAGGTGAGCACGCCCTTCAACTCGCGGAACCACCTGTGCACGTCGAGGCCGCCGAGGATGCCCTTGCGGGCGAACTTCTTGACCACGGCCGGGGCCTTGGGGACGCGCATCGGGAACTCGCTGACGAACTGCCGCTCCGGGAACGCCATCTCCCAGCCAGGCAGCGCGGCCAGGCGCTCCGCCAGGGCATGGGCGCGCCGGAAGCTGACCTCGGCGACCTGGCGCAGGCCGTACGGGCCCATGTAGGTGAGGTACACGCTGGCCGCGAGGGCGCAGAGCGAGTGGTTGGTGCAGATGTTGGAGGTGGCCTTCTCGCGGCGGATGTGCTGCTCGCGCGCCGCGAGCACCAACGCGTAGCCCCGGCGCCCGGACGCGTCGTGCGCCTCGCCCACGATGCGGCCGGGCAGCCGCCTGACCAGCTCGCGCCTGCACGCGATGAAGCCCACGTGCGGCCCTCCGTAGCTCGGCGGGAGGCCGAGCTGCTGGCCTTCGCCGACGGCGATGTCCGCTCCGTACTCGCCCGGGGGCGCCAGGATGGCGAGGCTGATCGGGTCGACGCACGCGATGGCCAGGGCGCCCGCGTCGTGCGCGGCCGCGGTCAGGGCGGGCGGATCGGCCAGGAGGCCCAAGAAGTCGGGTTGCTGGAAGATGACCGCCGCCGTCTTCTTGTTTGGCTCCCCCCCCTTGCGCACCTTGATTCCACGCCCTTCACCGAAGGCGCGCAGGACCTGGACATACTCGGGATGGACGTAGCCCGAAACCAGCACCTCGTTGCGCCCCGTGTGGACGAAAGCCATCATCGCGGCCTCGGCCACCGCGGTCGCGCCGTCGTACAGCGAGGCATTGGACACGTCGAGCGCCGTGAGCTCGGCGATCAGCGTCTGGAACTCGTAGATCGCCTGCAGCGTGCCCTGGCTCGCTTCGGCCTGGTACGGGGTGTAGGCGGTGTAGAACTCCGGCTTGGACGTGACCGCCGCCACCGCGGCGGGGATGAATCGCCTGTAGACGCCGCCGCCGCGGAACGTCAGCCGGTCAGGATAGACGCGGTTGCGGCCGGCCAGCGCTGAGACCTGCGCCATCGTCTCGTACTCAGAGAGTCCGTCGGGCAGCTGAAGCGACTCGAGCCGGAGCGATTGCGGGATGTCCACCAGGAGGTCGTTCATCGACCCCACGCCGATCGTCTCCAGCATCGCGGCGCGGTCTTCGGGCGAATGAACCAGGTACGGCAACTACTGAGCGGAGGCCTCCGTCACGGTCTTGTACTGGCCTTCGTCCAACAGGTCTGCCGGCAGATCGCCGGCGAGCTCCAGCTTCAGGATCCAGCCATCCCCGTAGGGGTCGGAGTTGATCAGCTCAGGTTTCGTCGACAGCTTCTCGTTGACCTCGGTGATGCGGCCCGGCACCGGAGAGTAGAGGTCGCTCGCCGCCTTCACCGATTCGACCACGCCGAAGGCCTCGCGCGCCGCGAGCTTGCGGCCGGTGCTCGGCAGCTCGAGGAAGACGACATCCCCAAGCTGGGACTGCGCGAAGTCGGTGATCCCGACCGTTGCGATCTTGCCGTCGACGGTGATCCACTCATGCGTCTTGGTGTAGCGACGGTCGGCCATCCACCTTCCTCCTAACTGTGTGCGCGGCTCAAGACTTTGCTGTCGAGGTCCCGGACCGCGCGGACCCTCGATAGAAAGGAAGCTTCACGACCTCCGCCGGCGCCTCCCTGCCGCGGACCTCGACCGCCGCCGTGTCTCCGACTCGCAATGATGCGGCTTCCACCATCGCGAGCGCGATGGGGTGGCCGAGGAAGAAGGAATGAGTCCCGCTCGTGACGAAGCCGGCAGGCTTTCCGGACGCTCGGACCTCCGCACCGTGGCGCGCGATGTTGCCCGAGTCGGTCTTCAGGCCGACCAGCGTCCGGCTCGGGCCCGTGGCCTTGACGTTCTGCAGCGCCTGGCTGCCGATGAACTCGCCCTTGCCCAGCTTCACCGTCCAACCAAGACCGGCCTCGTATGGGTTTGTCTTCTCGTCCATGTCGTTGCCGTAAAGGCGCAGCGCCGCCTCGAGCCTTGTCGCATCGCGCGCGCCCAGGCCGGCTGGCAGCACGCCTTCGCTCTTCCCACGCTCGAGAATCGAATCCCACACGTCGCCGACCTTGTCCGAGGCGACGAACAGCTCGAAGCCGTCCTCGCCGGTGTATCCCGTGCGCGAGATCAAGGCGTCGGAGCCCGCGACCTTGCCGCGGCGGACGGCGAAGTAGTCGATGTCGTCGGTGCTCGTGTCCGACGGAAGCAGCTCGGGGGCACGCGGGCCCTGGAAAGCGATGAGGCTCAGCTCGCGCGTGTGGTCCTCGAGCGTCACGCCGGTGGGTAGGTGCTTGCGCATCCACGCGGTGTCCTTTTCGCGGTTTGACGCGTTGACCACGACCAGGAATGCGTCCTTCGCCTGGCGGTAGACGACCAGGTCGTCGATGATCCCGCCATCGTCCTGGCACATGAGCGTGTACAGCGCGCGCATCGGCTCGAGCGACGCGATGTCGTTGGTCAGGATCCCCTGCAGGTAAGCCTCAGCCTTTTCACCCTCGACCATGAGGCGGCCCATGTGCGAGACGTCGAAGAGGCCGGCGGCCTTGCGCACGGCGAAGTGCTCATCGCGGATCGAGCTGTACTGCTGAGGCATATCCCAACCGCCGAAGTCCACCATCCGGCCGCCGAGGGCGACATGGCGGGCGTGCAGCGGCGTCCGGTTCAGCGTCTTATTCGCCGTCAACCGTGCCGTCGAAGTCGATCGCGATCGCGTCGGGGTCGATGAACTGGAGCAGCTCCTCGTCGTGGCGGCGGCGCGCGTCGGCCACGACCTGGGCCACGTAGCGGGTGCGCTCGACCGTCCACTCGAGCTTCTCGGCGATCTCGGGTGCGGTCGGCGCGCGATGCAGCTCGCGGGCCAGGAGCAGCTCGGTCCGCTCATAGTCGCACGCGGCTGTGACCAGGAGCTCAGCGTCGCGGACCGCCGCGGCCTCGGCGGCGATGGCGTCATCCATGTGCTGGGCGACGATGTGCTCGGCAAACGCGGCGAAGTCGGGCTCACCGCTGTCCGCGAACGACGTCACGGCTTTGACAAGGCCGATGGAACCCTCCTGGACGAGATCGGGCACCGGGAGGCCCTTCTGGTCGCGCGCTTCAGCCAGCCGGATGACCATGGCGAGGTTCGCCGCGACAAGCCTGTCCTGGCTCGCCCGGTCTCCAAGGGCCGAGCGCTCGAGGAGCCGTCTTGCGTCAGCCGCGCCCAACGCCGGCACCGAATTGAGCTGCCGGCGCAGGTCGCTCACGACCTCGTCGTCGCCGTCGGAATCGACCGGTTGCGCCACCCGATCGATTCTACGCCCGACCTTACAGGGCGCCCGGAGGCCCGATGTTCCACGTTTTACACAGGCAGGCCGGGTGGCGGCTTGCCATACTCGGGACATGCGTGCGCGGACCGCGCTCCGATTCCTGTGGGTCCTTTTCGCGGCCGCCGCCCTGTTTCCGATCGGCGCGGCCGCATCGGCTCCGCGCGTCGAGCAGGCCGACCTCACGGGTGACATCAACAACATCATGGCCGCGTACATCCAGACCTCCGTGAGCCGCGCCGAGGCAGATCACGCGGACGTTCTCCTGGTCGTCATCAACACGCCCGGTGGAATCTCGACCTCGATGGACGAGATCGTGACCAGCCTCCTCAACTCCAAAGTGCCCGTCGTCGCCTATGTCTACCCGACCGGCGCGCGCGCTGCCTCGGCCGGGCTTTTCGTCGCCCAGGCGGCCGACGTGCTCGCAATGGCCCCCGGCACCAACATCGGCTCCGCCCACCCGATCCAGGCCACGGGAGAAAACATCACCGGCGACCTCGGCGCCAAGGTCCTGAACGACGCGGTGACGCGTGTGCGCAACCTCGCTTCGATGCACAACCGGAACGCCGACTGGGCCGAGCAGGCGGTGCGCAACAGCGTGAACATCAACGCGGAAGATGCGGTCAAGCTGCACGTCGCCGACCTCGAGGCGCCAGACGTCCGCTCACTTCTCAACGAGATCGACGGCCGCACGGTGCCGCGGACCAACGGCACCTTGACCATCCGTTCCGCCGGCGCGTCGATCGACGACTTTCCGATGCCTTTCTGGCAGATCTTCCTGAACGCGCTGATCGATCCGACGATCGCCGCTCTGCTGATCATCGTCGCGGGCTACGGGATCATCACCGAGATGCAGAACCCCGGGCTGATCCTGCCCGGGGTTATCGGCGGAATCGCAGCAGTGCTCGCGATCGTCGCGCTCGCCAACCTCCCGGTGAACATCGCGGGCGGCCTGTTCATGCTGCTCGCCCTCGTGTTGTTCATCGCCGACCTCAAGGCGCCGACGCACGGCTTTCTTTCCGTCGGCGGAGTCTTCGCGCTGCTGCTCGGCATGGCCTTTCTGATCAACACCGGACCCATCGGCTTGGGCGTGAACCCGATCGTCACCCTCATCACCGGCGTGGTCACGCTCGGTTTCTTCAGCTTCTTCATCCGCAAGGTGCTGGCCGCGCGCCGTCAGCCGGCGCTGTCGGGCGCGGACGCGATCGTCGGCACCGTGGGCGAGGCGCGCGAGGAGCTCGCGCCCGAAGGTCTAGTCTTTGTCGCAGGCGCACTCTGGCGGGCGACCGCCACGCCGGCTCCCGTGCACAACGGATCCGCTGTACGCGTGGTCGGCCGTAACGGACTGCAGCTCCAGGTCGTCGGCGTGAACGGTCAGGTCAAGGAGAAGAAGTAGTGGACATCACGGCGCTGGTCATCCTCATCGTGGTCATCTTCGTGATCCTCGTCGCCCTCTTCTCGAGCCTGCGCATCGCGGCCGAGTACGAGCGCGGCGTCGTGTTCCGCCTCGGCCGGCTGATCGGGCTCAAAGGCCCGGGCCTGTTCTTCATCATCCCGTTCGGCGTCGACCGGCTGGTCAAGATCGACCTGCGCGTGATCACGCTCGAGGTGCCGCCGCAAGAAGTCATCACCAAGGACAACGTGACCGCCAAGGTGAACGCCGTCATCTACTTCCAGGTCATCGATGCGCGAAAAGCCGTCGTCCAAGTGCTGAACTACATCAACGCGTCATCGCAGATCGCGCAGACGACGCTGCGCGCTGTGCTGGGTCAGTCAACGCTCGATGAGCTCCTCGCCGAGCGCGACAGGATCAACCAAAACTTGCAGAAGATCATCGACGAGCAGACCGAGCCGTGGGGCATCAAAGTCTCAGTGGTCGAGATCAAGGACGTCGAGCTGCCCAGCACCATGCAGCGCGCGATGGCCAAGCAGGCAGAGGCCGAGCGGGAGAAGCGGGCCAAGATCATCAACGCAGACGGCGAGTTCCAGGCCTCCCAGACGCTGGCGAATGCCGCGCAGGTGATCTCCTCTCAGCAGGGCGCGCTGCAATTGAGGTTCCTTCAGACGATGGTCGAGATCGGCGCCGAGAAGAACACGACGATCATCCTGCCGCTGCCCATCGAGCTCATCCGGCCGCTGATCGAATGGGGCAAGTCCGCTGACGGCTCGCCCTCCCCGGCACTATCCGACAAAGGCTCCCGGGCAGGCTGACCGCTCACCTCCCGCTCGACGCCGCCACCGCATTCGTCGAGCTGATGCCCCTGCCGCTCGTGATCACGGCCAACGCCGCAGTGGGCAAAGCGTGGGCGCCCGTCGCGACGGTCGCTCTCGGCGGATTCGCCGTCGCCCTGACGGGACTGTTCGGCGTCCTCGACATGGTGGGCGTCCCAATGGTTCCGGGTCTCAGCGCTCAGGCAAGGTTCGCCGTCGACGCGGGCACCATCGTGACGGCGGTGGCAGCCGCGGGCTTCCTCATCAAGCCGATCCGTAAGGACCTCGCCGCGTTTCTGCCTATCGATCCCGACAACCCGGTGCACGCCTTGGCGCTCGTCCTCGCGGTCCTTCTTTTCGGCACCCAGGTGACGTCGATCTTCTTCACCGACGTGCTCGCGTCGAACAACGCGCAGCCTCCGCTGACCCTTGCCGACCTCTTCCTGAACGAGACGCCCTTCCTGATCCTGGCTTTGGCGGGCGTGGGCATCTTCATCCGCCGCAACCCGGCCGGGACCGGCGGCAGGCTAGGCCTGGTCCGGCCCGCCTGGTGGCATGTCGCCCTTGCCCTGGCGGCCGCGGGCGCGTTCTTCGCGCTCGGCCAGGCCTCGGACGTGCTCAGCCACACGTGGTCGCCAGACCTCGCACGCCGGGTCGACACGACCACCCAGCACCTCTTCGGCCAGCTCAACACGCCGGCCGGAATCATCCTGCTGGCCGTCCTCCCCGGCCTCTGCGAGGAGGTCCTCTTCCGAGGCGCGCTCCAGCCGCGGATCGGGATGCTCGCCACCGCGCTGCTGTTCACGTCCATCCACACGCAGTACGGCATCTCGGTCGACACCCTCACGATCTTCGTCATCGCGATGGGCCTGGGGATGATCCGCAAGTACGCGAACACCACGGCTTCAAGTGCCTGCCACATGAGCTACAACCTGCTGGTGGGCGTCGGTGTCGCAGGCGTGGCGCTGGAGGGCGCGATCGTGATCGAGGTGGTCCTGATCGCGGTGACCGGGTACGCCATCTGGTCCAACCGGCGCCGCGCCGCGGTGGCGGAGAATTCTTAACAGGGTGGCTGGCCAGGGCGCCGGGCCAGGGCTAAGATTCCCCTGATGGCCCAAGATATAGGATCGGCGAGCGAGGCAAGGCCCAATATGTTGGCCACCACCTCGCCACCGATCATCGCCGTGGTAAACCAGAAGGGAGGCGTCGGCAAGACCACCACGGCGATCAACCTCGCCGCGGCGCTGGCCGAAGTCGGGCACGGCACGCTGCTGGTCGACCTCGACCCGCAGGCCAACTCCACGTCGGGTTTGGGCCTGGACCCCGCACGCGCTCGGCTCAACGTGTATCACCTCTTGACCGGCGAGGCGACCGCGGAGCAGGTCATCCAGCAGACGGCGACCGAGGGTCTGATGCTCATCCCCTCTCACATTGACCTCGCCGGGGCGGAGCTCGAGCTTGCCAACACGCCGGCGCGGGAGAGCCTGCTCCGCAACGCGCTGGCCTCCACCCCACCGGGCGTCGAGGTCGTGCTGATCGACTGCCCTCCCTCGCTCGGGCTGCTGACGCTCAACGCGCTGGTCGCCGCGACCAGCATGCTGATCCCGACCCAGTGCGAGTACTTCGCGCTCGAGGGGCTGCGGCATCTCATGTACACGCAGCAGCTAGTTCGCTCGCGACTCAACCCGAAGCTCGCGATCGCAGGGATCCTGATGACGCAGTTCGACGCCCGGACGACGCTTGCATGGGACGTGCTCGAGGCGGTGCGGCGCTCGCATCCGCACCACGTCCTCGAGACGCTGATCCCACGCAACGTTCGCTTGAGCGAAGCACCAAGCCACGGAAAGTCAGTGATCGAATACGACCCCACATGCCGAGGCGCGGCCGCGTACCGCGCGCTCGCGAAGGAGCTGCTCGAACGATGACCCAACCACGACCACGAGGCCTTGGACGCGGACTCGACGCGCTGATCCCCATGTCGAGCGACGGCGAGGCGCTCGTCCCGCAGATGATCGCGGTCGACCAGATCCGGCCTTCACGCCAGCAGGTGCGGTCGCGCTTCGACGCCGAGCCACTCGGCGAGCTCGCCGAGTCGATCCGGCTGCACGGCGTCCTGCAGCCCCTCCTGGTACGACGCCTGACCGATGGCTACGAGCTCATCGCCGGCGAGCGCCGCTGGCGCGCCGCGCGCCTGGCCGGCCTTTTGTCCGTGCCAGCGGTCGTGCGCACCCACGCGAACAGCGACGAGCAGCTCGTCCTCGGCCTGATCGAGAACCTGCAGCGCACCGACCTCGACCCGATCGAGGAGGCGCGTGGACTGCGGCGACTGATCGAAGAGTTCGGCCTGACGCACGAAGAGGTCGCGCAGCGTCTCGGCAAGCATCGCGTGTCGGTGACTCAGTCGCTGCGACTGCTCGGCGGATGCGCGGCCGTGCAGTCGGCCGTCGGTTCTGGCGCGATCAGCGCCGGCCACGCGCGAGCACTCATCGCGCTCGAGACGCAGGCCGCGCAGGAGCACGGCCTGAAAGTCGTGGTCGCGCGACACATGTCGGTGCGCCAGACCGAGAACTGGGTGCGGACCTACCGTCCGCGGCGCCGCCGTCACGTCGACTCGACGGTGGAATTGCGCGCGACGGCCGCCGACATCGAATCGAGTCTCGGCCTGCCGGTCAAGCTGACCGGAAACCTCAATCGCGGCAAGCTCGAGGTCCGCTACTCGAGCCGCGAGGAGCTGGAACGGGTCTGCGCTAAGCTCGTCTCCGCATAAGTCATGGCGGCCCAACACGAGCAAGCGGCCGGCGCCGCCCCGACCGAACGTTCCGCGGGCTCATCTGTGTTTCGCGAGCTGGCGGAGGTGATCGGGCTTGCGGTGATCCTGTACGTGGGAATCAGCTTTGTCGTGCAGGCGGTGCACGTCGAAGGCCTGTCGATGTTCGAAACGCTCGACGACAACGACTACCTGATCGCGAACAAGATCGATTACCGGCTGCATGCACCACAACGCGGCGACATCGTCATCCTCCGGCCGCCGACGGACAACTCGAGGGACTTCATCAAGCGCGTCATCGCGCTGCCGGGCGAAAAGCTGCTCATCCGCGAGGGTGTCGTCTACATCAACGGGCACAAGCTCGACGAGCCCTACCTACCGGAGGCATGGACGATAGATACCAATCCCGCCCCATGGAGTCTGGGCGATGGCAAGGTCCTACCTCCGAACGAATACTTCGTCATGGGAGACAATCGCAATCGGTCACAGGACTCGCGCTTCTTTGGACCAATTACACGCGACCGCATCGACGGAAGGGCGTGGTTCCGGATCTGGCCTCTCGACCACTTCGGCAACATCTACGACAAGGTGCCCACGCTCGAAACGGGCCAGAGCGCGGTGGGCCAGGTGCGCCTGGTCGCGTCGGCCTAAGAAGGCGCGGCCGCGCTCTAAGCCCTAGGCGCCCACCGCCAGGCGGAAAGCGCTGTCCCGCGCAAAGGGACCGATCACCGACATCTGCATCGGCCCGCTCAGGACCTCGCGCGCGATCCTCTTGATGTCCTCGGCGGTAACCGCCTCGACGAGGTCGAGCTCCTCGTCGATGGTCTTGATCTCGCCGAGCAGCAGCTCTTGATAGGTGAGCCAGAACGCGACCCCGTTGGTCGTTTCCAACTCGAGGCGCAACCTTCCTTTCGTGAACTCCTTGGCGCGCGCGAGCTCGTCGGGCAGGACCTCCGACTCGCTGAGGCCGCGGAGCTCGACCATCGCCGCGTTCACCGCGTCCACCGCCTTCTTCGGATCGACCCCGATGTAGACGCCGAGATAACCGGTGTCGCGGTGCTTTTGCGTGAAGCTGTGCACGTCGTACGCGAGAGCGAGCCGCTCGCGGATGCTGAGGAACAGGCGCGAGCTCATGCCTTCGCCGAGCACGGTGTTGAGCAGGTCAAGCGCGTACCGGTCCGGATGCATGTAGCTGAAGGCGCGGACGCCGAGGCAGATATGCGCCTGCTCAGTCTCACGGCGGCGGACGAGCACGCGCGGGCTCTCGAGCGGCGTCGGCGGCGCGACCGCGAGCGCCCCATCCGGGTCAGCGCGAAGCGATAGTCGATTCCGTACAACAGCGAGCGTGGCGTTTTCGTCCAGCATGCCCGCCGCTCCGATGACGAGGTTCGGCAGCCGGTAGTGCGCGTCGGCGTACTCCAGGATGTCGTCGCGCGTCAGACGTGAGACCGACTCTTCGGTGCCGGCGATGTCGCGGCCGAGTGGATGGCCTGGCCAGATCAGCTCTTCGAAGAGGTTCTGCACCAGGTCTTGCGGCTGGTCCTGGTACATCCTCAGCTCATCGAGGATCACCATGCGCTCCCGCTCTATGTCCGCTGGGTCGAGCTTCGAGTTGGCGATGATGTCGAAGAGGACGTCGAGACCGAGCTCCATGTGCTCGGAGGGGACGCGAGCCCAGTATGCGGTCAGCTCTTTGTCGGTGGACGCGTTGATGAAACCCCCGACGCCCTCGATTGCATCCGCGATCTCTTTCGACGACGGACGCCTCTTCGTGCCTTTGAAGTAGAGATGCTCGATGAAGTGAGAGACGCCTGCCAGGCGGTCGTCCTCCAGCCGCGAGCCGGCCCCGAACATGAGCACGACGCTCGTGGATTGGCGCTCGGGCATCGACTCGACCACCAGGCGCGCACCCCCCGGCAGCTCGTGAACTCGATGCGGGGGCGGCATGGGATCGCCAAGTATAGGTTGCCCTAATCAGGACTCCCTTCGCGTAACGCGCCGAGCGCCGCGTAAAGCGTCATCGCGACGAAATCGGCCGGCATTCCGTCCGAGACCGCGTCCAGCGCCTCGCCGAGGTAGCGCCGCACGTTGGGCACGCTGTCTACGTCCGTGAGCTCGAGGCAGTCGCGGATCGCCTCCGCGATCTCGGTCGGCGTTATCTCCTCGTCGCCTGCCTCGTCGGCGACCGAGTTGACCAGCGCGATCGCCTTCCGGATCCGCACAGCGGCGCCGCTGTGCGGGTCCCGGCCGGGCATCGGACCTGCGTCAGCCCTCGGCCGGCTTGCGCGGCCCGACGACGACGCGGCGCTCGGGCTCCTCGCCGATGCTCGAGCTCGTCACGTCCGGGTCGCCCTCGAGGGCCAGATGGATCGCCCTCCGCTCGAACGGCTGCATCGCGTCCAGCGTGATCGCGTCGCCGGTCATCTTCACCTGGCGCGCGGCCCGCATCGCGATCTCCCGCACCGTGTGCTCGCGGCGCTGGCGGTAGCGCTCGACGTCGACGATTACGCGCTCACCCTCGGCCAGGTGCTTGCCCACCATCACGTTGGTCACGGCCTGCAGCGCGCGAAGCGTCTCGCCGCGCCAGCCGATCAGCGCCCCCAGGTCGCGCCCGCTGATGTCGAGCGTGATCGGATCGGAGCCGGAGCGGACGCTCACGAGGGCACGGACTCCCATGTGCTTCAGCAGTCCCTCGACCAGGCCGCGCGCGGTCTCGGCCTTGCCGTTGGAAGGCGCCGCCGGCTCGCCGGCCGCGGCCTCCTGGTCGATGACGCTGACTTCGACGATCGTCTCTTCCGCCGTCTCGGTCAGGATCCTGACGTCGACGTTGCGGCGGCTTTCGTTCAGCTCGATCAACGCCGCGTCGACCGCCTCGTCGAGAGTGCGGCCGCGGCCTTCAGCGGATTTCACGTGCGCTATCTCCTTGCCCCTTTTTTCTTGCCTGCTTGGCCGGCTTCGGCCTGGCACCGTTCCTGCCCCCGTTTCTGCCACCGTTCCTGGCCACCGGCTTGGGGCCGCCAGAGGCGCTGACCGTGCCCTTGCTCGGCAGCGACGGCGCCCCTCCCGCGACGGGCCTGAAACGCGACGGCAGCAGGTTCCCCCACCCGACGACGAAGCTCTGCTGAATGATACTTACGCAGTTCCCGACAAACCAGTAGAGGCCGAGGCCGGCGGGAACGTTCAAGGCGAAGTAGCCGATCATCAGCGGCGAGAGCAGGACCATCGTCCGCTGCATCTGCAGGGTCTGAAGCTCCTGCTCCGTCGGGTTCGGCGGCGGCGGCATCTGCAGCATCTTCGACTGGATGAAGGTGGTCACGGCCGCGAGCAGCGGAAAGACGAGGTAGGCGGGTACGGGGATCGGCACGCCGGAAAAAAGCAGGTGGTGGTTCGGGTTCTCGTTCAGGTTCCCGATGAAGAGAAAGTGGGCGACCACGGGATGCGTCCGGGCAAAGCCTGTGAAGACGTAATAGAGCGCGGTCAGGATTGGCAGCTGCACGATCAGGGGCAGGCAGCCGATCGCTCCGCCGAGCGGGTTGACCCCATGCTCCTGGTAGAGCTTCATCATCTCCGCGTTCAGTTTTTGAGTGTCCTTCTTGTATTTCTTGCGGAGCTCGGCGACCTGCGGCGCGAGCTTGCGCTGCTCGACCAACGTCTTGCGCTGCGTGACCAATTGGAACTGCTGCAGGGGCGCAAGCGCAAGCCGGATGAGGATGGTGAGCACGATGATCGCCACGCCGTAAGCGCCGATCGCCTCGAAGATCGCTACGCCCTGGACGTGCGAGTAGATGATCGATAGGAGTGCGTTCAGCGGTTTGAACACGACCTCGTACCAGAGGTCGTGGACCGGTTGGAAAAACTTGAAGAAGTCGGTGATCGAGCTCAGTGGAATGTTCAGTTACTCCTTCAGGGGACCGGGTCGTAGCCGCCCTTGGCGAACGGGTGGCAGCGGGCGATCCGGGCCGCCCCCATCCATGATCCCCTGAACCAGCCATAGCGCTCGATCGCCTCGTACGTGTAGTGCGAGCACGACGGGTAGTAGCGGCAGGCCGGCGGGAGGATCTTGGAAATGGACGCCTGGTAACCACGAATCAACAGCAGAAGCAGCTTCGTCATAAGTTCAAATCAGTTCGCCCGGGCCAGGCGGTGCGCGGCCAGCGAAGCCTCCGCCTTGAGTTCAGCGAATGGCATATCTAGCACGCGCCGCCGCGCGATCAGGACCACGTCATATCGTATTCCCACCTTGCGGAGCGGCGAATCGGCTCCGAGCACGACCAGACGCGAAACTTCGCGTAGACGCCTCCGGGCCCGGTTCCGGTCGACGGCCCCCTTGACGGCCCGGCTGACCGTCACCCCCACCCGATGTTGCGAAGCCTGGTTGGGCACGGCAAAGACGACGAGCGCCTCACCGCTGTGGAATCGCTGGCCGCTGATCGCCGACTGGAACTCGGCGCGCCGGCGGAGGCGGAGGCGCCTCTTCATCCGGTGCGCCCAGCGCGCCCGGCGCTCAGCCCGACAGCCGCTGTCGCCCTTTGGCGCGGCGGTTGCGGATCACGTGGGCTCCGCCGCGGGTGCTCATCCGGCGCAGGAATCCGTGCACGCGCCGGCGATACCTCTTCTTGGGTTGGTATGTCCGTTTGATCGGGCCAGTGTAGCGGAGGCAGAGAAGCGGCAATCAATGTGGCTTGTGATACCCGATCTATCACTTGATCGCTCGCGGTTTGTGCCTTGCGGTATCCACAGGGCGGTGTTATATTCCCCGCCCGGAAGCCACGAAGCAGCGGGTCGAAGCCAAGGTCCCAGTACGAATATCTCAACTCGGTAGCATTCATTCCTACAAGTAAGCAACACTTAGTGCTACAACGCCGCTTCCATATTTCGGGATCGACCGGATAGGGGATTTCGGACGGGTCGGCTCACCAGCCTGTGGAAATCCGGTCCGCTCTTTTCCACAGGCACCCAAGGAGGCGGAGCTCATGGTCGAAGAGCTTCGGTTGTATCCGTGGTCGCCGGCAGCACGATCTGGAGGTCGCTGTCCGGGCGGGCGCGCCGCAACCGGCAAACGAGTTTTGGACCGCGGTTTATCCACAGCATTTGCCCAACGGGAAAGGCTGCGGTGCACAGCCGCCATGGCGATCGTCCATAGCGCCCTCGGCGGCAACGAAAAGGAGGTGGTTGGGTGAACCAGGACCAAATCTGGTCGCAAGTCCAGGAGGAGCTGCGGTTTCAGCTTGCCAAGCGGACGTACGACATGTGGCTCAAGAACACATCGGTCGTCTCCGCCGACGGCGGAACGTTTCGGATCGGCGTGCCCAGCAAGCTCGCCAAGGACTGGCTCGAGGACAGGTTCTCGGGACTGATCCAGGAGACGCTGCAGGCGGTCACGGGTTCCGAGGTCGACATCGACTTCGTCATCGCGCCCACCGGGCATCGGCCCGCGCACGCGATGTTCGACGCCGACGGCGACAACGGTTCGGAGAACGGCCACGAAAACGTGGCGGAGCCTGTCGTCGAGGTGGCGATCGTCGCGCCGTCCGAGCTCAACGCGCGCTTTCGGTTTTCATCATTCGTCGTCGGACACAACTCGCAGTTCGCTCACGCGGCCGCCAAGGCTGTCGCGGAGGCGCCCGGCGACAGCTACAACCCGCTCTTTCTCTATGGAGGCGTGGGCCTGGGCAAGACACACCTCATGCACGCGATCGGTCACGAAGTCCATGACCGGTTTCCGCGCAAGCGTGTCGTCTACCTCACGTCGGAGCAGTTCACCAACGAGGTGATCAGCTCCATCGCGACGGCTCGCATGGGAGAGTTTCGCCACAAGTACCGGACCGTGGACGTGCTGCTGATCGACGACGTGCAGTTCCTTGCGGGCAAGGACCGCACGAAAGAAGAGTTCTTCCACACCTTTAATGCCCTGCACGAGATCAACAAGCAGATCGTCATCTCGTCCGACCGACCGCCGAAAGAGATCCCGACCCTCGAGGACCGGCTTCGCTCCAGATTCGAGTGGGGACTAATCGCCGACATCCAGCCGCCGGACTTCGAGACGCGGCTCGCCATCCTGCATTCAAAGCTCGGCGACAACAGCAGCCTCATACCTGAGGAAGTCCTCAGCTTCATCGCCCACAAGGTGCAGCGCAACATCCGAGAGCTCGAGGGAGCGCTCACGCGAGTCCAGGCCTTTGCCGCGGTGCACCAGCGGCAGGTCGACCAGGACGAAGCGGCGCGGCTGCTTTCGGACATCATCCCGGCAGGCACGCGCAAGCCGATCAACGTCGAACGGATCCAGGCACTCGTCGCCGATTACTACAACGTCACGCTCGACGATATGAAGGGCAAAAGGCGTGACAAGCACATCGTTTTCCCACGGCAGGTCGCGATGTTCCTCGTCCGCGAAGAGACGCCGTCGTCGCTGCCCGCGATCGGAAAGGCGTTTGGCGGGCGCGACCACACGACAGCGCTTCACTCCATCGAAAAGATCGCCAATGAACTGAAGGAAGACGAGCGTCTCCGCTACGAGGTTCAGGCGATCCGCGAGAAGCTGTACGTCCAGTGACTGCGTTGTCCACACGTTATGAGAACCGGCTTGGGACGAGGGTGGTATGGACGGCAGGCGGGCATTTCCTCCCCACCGAATCCACAGCGCGAGGCACCGCCGACTACGATTCCCCCGACCTTATCCACCGCGCATTTCGATCTGTAAATGATCTCGACATCCACAGTCCGCACAGCGCTTACTGTTATCGGTTACGGATTACTTCTATAAAGAGAATCTCTTTCAACGGGGGACAACTGTCGTGAATGCCAAAGTTCTCACTGCTCAGATGAAGGTCACTTGCAAGCCGGCGGTGCTCGGCCAGGCGCTCCAGGTGGTGTCACGCGCCATCTCGAGCCGGACCACGCTGCCAATCCTCAACAACATCCTCATCGAGACCACCTCGGAGGGTCTCGCGCTGACTGCAACCAACCTCGAGATCGGCATTCGCAAGCTTGTCCCGGCAGAGGTGAGCACCGAGGGTTCGACCACGGCGCCGGCGCGCCTCCTGACTGATTTCGTCGGCACGCTTCCGGAAGACGACCTCGAGATGACCCTCGATTCGGCGACCCAATCCCTCAACCTCCGCTGCGCGCGGTTCGACACGCACATCAAGTGCATCGAGGCGGAGGAGTTCCCTCCTGGCCCGCGGCCGGATGATGGAGACCGCCTCGAGGTGGCGCTCGATGACCTGGTCAGCGCCGTGGAGCAGACGCAGATGGCCGCGTCGACGGACGAGGCCCGTCCGGTGCTGACCGGCGTGCTGGTCCAGTTCCAGGGCGGAAACCTGACCCTGGCGGCGACCGACGGGCACCGGCTCGCGGTGCGCAAGCTCGCGGCCGCCGGCGCGACTGAGCTCGAGGCGAGCCTGATCGTCCCGGCGCGCGCCCTGGCCGAGCTTTCGAGGGTGCTGAAAGGGGAGCCGGGCAAGGTCGAGGTCATCATCTCCAAGGCTCGCAACCAGGTGTTCTTCCGGGCCGGGACGTCGGAGCTGACCTCGCGGCTGATCGACGGAAAGTATCCAAACTACACACAAGTTATCCCCAGCAAGAGCTCCACCACGGTGCGTGTGGCCACCGGCGAGCTGACACAGACCGTCCGCGCGGTGTCCCTCTTCGCGCGGGACAGCGCTAACGTGATCCGCGTCAAGGCCCAGGCCGGCGCGCTCACCCTGTCGGCGATGACCAACGAGGTCGGCGACAGCAAGGCGGAGATGGCCGCCGACGTCGACGGCTCAGACATCCAGATCGCTTTCAACGCCCGCTACGTTCTGGACGCCCTGGGAGTGATTGGAGAGGACAAGGTCGAGCTGCTCTTCGACGGACCTCTCAGCCCGGGGCTGATGCGACCGCCGGGCAAGGACCACTACCTCTACGTGATCATGCCCGTGCGGGTGGCGATGTCCTGACGGCGGCCGGGTGCGCCTTCGCCGCCTACGTCTTTTCAACCATCGGAACTACGCCCAACTGGACCTCTCGCCGGGACCTGCCGTGAACGTGTTCATCGGCCCGAACGGGCAAGGCAAGACGAACCTGCTCGAGGCGGTCGCGATGCTCGCCCTGTCGTCCTCGCCGCGGGCTCGTCGCGAGAATGAGCTCGTCGGTCCCTCTGGCCCAGGATCGCGCATCGAGGCCGAGACGGAGAGCGGCCCAGGCCCGACCGACCATTTGGTGCGCGAGATCGTGATCGCCCTCGACACTGAAGGTGACAGGACTCGGCGCACGATCGAGGTCGACGGGGTTCGCCGGCGCGCCGTCGACCTGCCTGGGAACTTTCGAGTCGTTCTGTTCTGGCCGGATGACCTCGGCCTGGTCAAGTCAGGCCCCGAGCTTCGCCGCCGGTTCCTGAACCAGATGCTGGTCCAGGTCGAACCCGGCTACGCGCGCTCGCTGGCCGGCCTGCGCCGGGTACTCGAGCAGCGCAACAGCCTGCTGAAGAGGATCGCCGCCGGGGAGGGAGGCGAAGAGGTCGTGGACGTCTGGAACCAGGAGCTCGTCAAGGTAGGCCGCACCATCGTCGAGTCCCGCTCCAGGGCGGTTGCGGAGCTGGGCCCCGAAGCGGTCCGTTGCCACGCCCGGATCGCGGCCAAAGAGCGCCTCGAGATCCGTTATCTGGGGCCTCCGGAAAACCTGGCGGAAGCTGTGAATAACTCCCTGGCCGACGACCTGCGTCGAGGCACGACGACGGTGGGTCCTCACCATGACGATCTGCTCGTCCTCTTGGACGGGCAGGAGGCGCGTTCGTACAGCTCGCAGGGTCAGCAGCGGACCGCCGTCGTGAGCCTGAAGCTCGCCGAGGCGGCATTGATCGCGGCGCGGTCCGGCGAGCGTCCGGTGCTCTTGCTCGACGACGTGCTTTCGGAGCTCGACAGCGAGCGCAGGAGGGCCCTCCTCGACGAGTTCGCCGCGGGCGGGCAGGTGATCGTGACATCGGTCGAGGCGGGCCCGTTCCCGCCCGATCTCATCGCCCGCTCGATGGTCTGGACGGTGAACGAGGGGACGATCCAGGCCTGTGGATAAGTTGGGCAACATTCTGCCGAAGATCCTCCGCCGGCAGCCCGGCGGGGCGCGGCTCATGGGCAACCAGGTGGCGGCCGCATTCCGCACCCTCCTCGGTCCCGAAGTCGCCCGCCTTTGCGACCAGGTCGAGCTCCATTCGGGGACACTTGTCGTGACCACCTCGAGCCCCGCGCTGGCGCATCAGCTGCGCCTCGACGCGGAGACCATCGTGGCCAGGTTGAACCAGGCCGACCTCGGCCGTCGGGTGCGCAGTCTTCGGGTCAGAATCGGCAACCCCACGATGACGCAATGACATTCCGCCTGGGTGTCGAGCAGCGTCGCGCCGCCTCCCTGGCGGGCGGACCGGTCCGCGTCGTCGCCGGTGCCGGCACCGGCAAGACGGCCGTCATCGCCGAGCGGTTTCGCCGCCTGGTCGCGTCAGGGGTGGCGCCCGCGTCGATCCTCGTCATGACCTTCACGGAGCGCGCGGCGGGTGAGATGCGTCAGCGGATCGAGGACCTGGTCGAGGTGGCCGCGCCGGCGGTGGGCACGTTCCATTCGATGGCGCTCACCTGGCTGCGCGAGGACGGTCGCGGCATCGGAGTGCCGGCCAACTTCAGCATCGTGGCCGGAGCCGACCGCTGGATTCTCGCCCGGGAGCTGATGTGGAGCATCGGCGACCCCGCTCTCACGGCCGACGAGCGGCCGGACGACCTGGTGGGACCCGTGCTCCAGATGCTCGAGCGCATGAAGCAGGAGCTCGTCCCACTCACCCGGCTCGAGGTCTGGGCCGCATCCGCGGACGACGTCGAGCGTGCCGAACTGATGCGCGCATGCGTGTGTCTGTTCCGGGCATACGAGAGGGAATGCCGCACGCGCGGCCTGCTCGATTTCGACGATCTGCTCATGCTCGCGGTCCGCATGCTCGAGAAGGATCCAGCGCTCCTGGACCGGTACCGGGCGCGCTATCCGCACGTCCTCGTCGACGAATACCAGGATCTGAACCTCGCGCAGGAACGGCTCGTCGAGCTGATCGCGCAGGGCGCCGCTCCGTTCATCGTCGGCGACGACGACCAATCGATCTACCGATTCCGCGGCGCGTCGCGGGCAAGCCTCGAGCGCTTCGTGAGCAGCTTTCCGGCGGCGCGCACGATCACCCTCGGCCGCAATCGGCGGAGCTCGAGCCGGATCGTCGCCGCCGCCGCGGCGCTGATCAACGCCAACACCGACCGGCTGCCCAAGCAGCTGCGGGCGGAGAGCAGCGGGCCGGCGGTCGAGATCTGGGATTGCTCCGACGGTGCGGGCGAAGCCACGGCGATCGCGCGCGAGGCGGCCGACCTGGTTGACGCGGGAACGCCGCTCTCGTCGATCGCGATCCTGTGCCGGACCAACGCCATCGCGCGACCGGTCGCGGCGGCTCTCGCGGCGGCGCGCCTTTCGCACGTCGTGATCGGCGGCCATGGCTTCCACGACCGGCCCGAGGTCAAAGACCTGATCGCCATGCTGCGGGTCCTGCGCGACGTTACTGATCTTGTCGCCATGTCTCGCGTCGAGTCGCGGCCCGCAACGGCGGCGCTCGCGCCGCTCGTCGAACACCTGGCCGCGGCCGCCAAGCATGTCGACGTCCGCGATCTGTTCTTCGAGTTGATGGAGCAGACGCGATACGTCGACGTCGTGCGGGGCGGACTGGAAGCCAGCGAAGCGGCGCGTGTGACCGCGAATGTCAGCCGCTTCGCCGACGCCATCGCGGAGTACTGCGAAACCTCGCCGAACCACTCGCTGGGCGCCTACATGCGCCACCTCGAGCTGGTCCTTCTGTCGGGCGAGGACGAGGAGCCGGCACCGGTCGAAGCCACCGACGCGATCCAGGTCATGACGATCCATCAATCGAAGGGCCTCGAGTTCGACACGGTGTTCGTGCCCTGCCTGGTCGAGGGCCGGCTTCCGCAGTCGGGCCGCTCGCCGCGTTTCGAGCTGCCGCCAGGTGTGCTGGAACCGCTCGTGCGTGGACGCGAGGACGTGATCGGAGAAGAGCGACGCCTGCTGTATGTCGCGATGACGCGCGCACGCCGCCGCCTGTACCTGACGTGGGCGTCGCACTACGAGGGCGGCCGCCGCTGGCGGGAGTCGCGGTTCCTGGCCGAGGTGCGCGGCGCAGGCTCTCGAAAGGTGATCGAGCGGAAGATCGCCGCGACGGCGCCGCTTGCGCCAAGCGTCCATGTCAACGGCCACAGCGGCGACGTCCACCTTTCGTACAGCGCGATCAGCTCCTATCGCGATTGCCCGCGGCAGTTCTGGTACCGCCACGTCCAGCGTCTGCCGGTCGTGCAGAGCGCCGAGGCGGTGCACGGTGTGATCCTGCACGAGGTCCTGCGGCGAGCCGGCGAAGAGAGAAGGATAGGAAGGCGCGTCACCGCTCCTCGCCTCCGCACGCTCTTCGACCAGGTGTGGAAGACGGTCCCTTTCCCGGATGAGCGGCGCCTACCGACGTTCAAGCGGATCGGCGCCGCCGAGCTCGAGGCCTATCGCAAGCACGGCGGCCTTGACTCCGTGCCCGCCTATCTCGAGCAGCCGTTCAACGTCGCGGTCGATGGCTGGACTCTGCGAGGGGTGATCGACCGGATCGACCGCAGCGGCGACGCCTGGCGGATCATCGATTACAAGAGCGGGCGCCCGGTCACGCGCCGGAGGCGCGACCTGCAGGTCGCCCTCTACGCGCTCGGCGCGGCCTCCGCCCTGAAGCTCGAGCCGCTCGAGCTCGAGGTCGTATACCTGGCGTCAGGCGAATCGGTGCGCATCGAGCAGGTCGACAGTCTTGTGCGGGAGGCGCAGGCGGATGGATCTGAGGTCGCCGAGGGCATCCGAGCCGGGCGTTTCGAGGCGCGACCCGAGCGCCGCCGCTGCCGGCTTTGCCCCTACAGGCTCGCCTGCCCCGACGCCCTGTAGCGCGTGGCCAGCAGGAGGCACTCGCGGGCGATGTCGGATGACGCGTATGGATGGGCGAGGTCGGCCGCCTTGCGTGACATCTCGCGCCACGTCGGTCCGCCCTCCGCGAGGACGCGGACCTCGTCGAGCAGCTCGGACTCCTTGGGTGCAAAGGCTCCGATTCCCGACTCGACGACGAAGTCGACGTTCGGCGTCTCCTGACCGGGCAAGAAACCCGTGATGACGAGCGGCAGCCCGGTGGCAAGGGATTCGGCGATCGCGCCGGGCCCGGCCTTTGTCACCACCAGGTCGCACGCGCGCATCAGCTCCGGCATGTAGTCGACAAATCCCAGCACCAGCATCGGGGTCTGAACGTCGATCTCGAGCAGCCGCCGGCGGAGCTTCTCGTTGCGGCCGCATACGACCACCAGCTGCCAGGAGTGACGGTCGAGCGTAAGCTCGCGCACCTGTGCGGCAAGGTGGCCGACCCCGGCCGCCCCGCCAATGATCATGATGGTGAAGCGCTGCTCGTCGAGGCCGAATCGGCGGCGCAGCGCCTGCTTCTCGCCTGGCGCCGGGGGACGAAAGCGAAGGTCCACCGGCAGGCCGAGGAGCTTGACGCGATCGGCCGGCACTCGGCGGCGAAGCGCCACCTTGCGGGCTCCCTCCGTCGGTGCGATCACGAGGTCCGCCTGGCTGAAGGTCCACCCGCGATGAAAGTCGACCAGGTCCGTGATCACCGTCATCAGGGCGCGCGGCCGTCCGCTCTTGCGGATCGCCTGGTGCGCGATGTGGTTCAGCAGCGGATGGACTGAAAGAACGACGTCGGGATCATGCCGCTTGAGCAATTGCGCGACGACCCTGCGCACGCCCGGGCCGAAGACCGCGCGAATCCCGGCAAAGGTCGGGCGGGTGTTGCTCGTGTGATAGAGCGCACCCCAGGCGGTGCGCGACCGCCTGATCATCGGGGAGTAGAGCGAGGCGAGCCGGCGCACGATGGCGGGCCCCTGCCCGATGAGCGGGTCGGCGACCGTGACCTCGCACGAAGGATCGAGTAATTTCAATGCGTCGGTGAGCGCGCGGGCGGCGGCGCGGTGGCCGCCCCCTGTGTCGCTGAACAGGATCAGGATTCGCGCTGCGCCGCCGGCGGGCGTCGGGTAAGGGGACTGCGCGGTGGCGCCCGGCGCCGGGTTGCTTACTTGCGTCGCGCGGCGGCGCGGCGCGCGATCCACCGCATGTTGTACGCGGACAGCAGGTAGGTGATGAAACCCATCGCGATGATGGCGATGCTCACCCAGAGGATGGTTCGCTTCGCCAGCTCGCCCGGCGAAAGGGTGCCGCCGCCCACGATGTGGTTCTGCTGGATGATGAAGGCGGCGAGGTCCTTCACGTCCTGGTCGGTGAGCTTGGTATTGCCGCCCTTGGCAGGCATGTCCGTCTGCTTGGGGTCGCCGCTCTGGTGCACGCGGCCGTTGGTGATGATGTCGATGAGGAAGTTCGCGTCGAGCGTGTTCGGCACGCCGGGCAGCTTCTCGATCGGGTTGAGGGTGGCGCCGATTCCGCCCTCCAGGCTTGCGCCGTGGCAGGTTGCGCAGTTCTGGGCGTAGAGCGTGGCGCCCCTAAGAGGATCGCCTGGCAGGGCGGTCCCGCCGCTGGCGGCCGAGGTGCCGGGGGCGGGAGTCGGCGACGTGTCGGCCAGCGTGGACAGCGCCGTCAGGATCAGGAAGGCTGGGATGCCCAGCAAGAACAGGAGGCCCCTGGTCGCCCGCATCTAGGCCAAATCATATCGGCCCGCTCGCCTGAGCCCCCGACGGGAATAGCCCAAAAGCTCGTAGGTTTTAGTACTCATGGGTTCCTGTTCGCCGGTCTCTCGTTCCGGCTTCTGCTGCGTCTCACGGCGCTGGCTTGACGCGAGATCGGCGTACCGTGGCTGAGGCCGGCCGGCCGACCTCCGACGCCACCGCCGCGAGGCGGCTGGCGGTCATTTCCATGCATACCTCGCCGACCGCCTCTTTGGGCCAAAACGCCAACGGCGGCCTGAACGTCTACGTCCGCGAAGTCGCCATCACTTTCAGCGAGCGGGGCATCGCGACGGACATCTTCACCCGAAGGTCCTCTGACGACCCTGAGTTGGAGCAGCTCGCTCCCCTTTCCCGCGTGGTCTACCTGCCGGCTGGAAGGGGGCTCGACAAGTACTCCCTGTACCAGCAGGTGCCCATGTTTGCCCGCCATGTCGCGGATTTCGCCGAGCACGAGCGCACCAGCTACGACCTTCTCTTCTCCCATTACTGGCTCTCGGGTGAGGTCGCGTGTCTCCTCCGTCCGGAGCTCGCCGTCGCATGGGCGCACATCGCGCACACCCTTGGCGCCGTGAAGAACCGGACCATGGCCTCAGGCGATCGTCCCGAGCCCGAGCTGCGTATCCGCGTCGAGGGCGAGATCGCGCAGCAGGCGGATCTTCTCATCGCCTCGACCCCCGACGAGGCCGCCGACCTGTCGCTCGTCTACGGTGCGGATCCGGGACGCGTATTCGTTGTGCCTCCGGGTGTCGACCTCTCGATGTTTCAGCCGATCGACCGGACCGAGGCGCGGCGCAAGATCGGTTACCGCTCGGAACGCCTCCTGCTGTTCGTGGGACGCCTCGAGCGGCTGAAGGGCGTCGATGTCGCGATCAGGGCGCTTGCGCTTCTGCGCGACCGAAGCCACGACGACGTCCGGCTCCTGATCCTCGGCGAGGACTCGCCAAGGTCGGACGAGGAAAGCGAGAAGGAACGGCTGAAGGCCATCGCCGCGGCGGAAGGCGTGCAGGACCGCGTCGACTTTCTCGGCTCGGTCGCTCACCACGAGCTGCCGTTCTTCTATTCGGCGGCCGACGTTTGCGTGATGCCTTCCTACAGCGAGTCATTTGGGCTGGTCGGGCTCGAGGCCCAGGCGTGCGGCACTCCTGTCGTGGGCTCGGACGTCACCGGCTTGCGGTCGGTGCTGCGCGACGAGGTGAGCGGCTACCTGGTCGCGGGCCACAACCCTGCCGCATACGCCGAGAAGATCGGGCGGCTGCTGGAGAACCCTGAGCAGGCTCAGCAGATGGGGCGGCGCGGCCGGCTTCTGGCGCAGCGGTTCTCCTGGCCGCGCACAGCAGACCGTTTGCAGGAGCTGTTCGACGGGGTGATCGAACGCGCTCAGGTCCGCGTCCACGCGGGCGCGCGGCAGGAGTAAGGGAAGGACCCAGGGTCCTCCCTGGTCAGCTCCGTCGGCCGGGTGCCGTCGGCGTTCATGAGCCAGACCTGGTCGCCGCTCAGAAACGCGATCTGGTGGCCGTCGGGCGAGGACGCGGGCGAGCTCACGTCGATGCCCGGATCCGCCGGCAGGCCGGCCCCGAGGGTCAAACCGGGCGGAGGTGAAACGCCGTTGATCACGAACGCTTTGTGCAAGGCGCCGCTCGAGGTCGTGACCGCCGCAGCAAAAACGAGGTGGGTGGAGTCTGGCAACCACTCCGGTGCGCCAAGGTCGCCGGCCGTGAGCGTCGTGGTCGCTGCGGCGCCCGTCAGGTTGCGGACTCGCAGCGTGATCGTGGTCGGGTCGCGGCGCAGGTAGGCGATCCGATTGCCGGCGGGCGCCCAGGCCAGGGAGCTGACCGGAGCGGAGTCGGCCACGAGCTGGTAGCGGGCACGCAGCCCCACGTCGTAGCCCCACACCTGGTTCGGGTTGGGCGAGCGCTGGATGAATGCGACGCGCAGGCCGTTGGGCGACACGGCGGCTTCGGCGACGTCGGAAGCGATCGTCTCGGCAACCCCGCCGGCCGTCTCTCGATGCAGGGCACCGGCGTCGTCGATGTAGACGTAACCCATCCCCGCCGCAAGAGCGCCGGCCCATGTGCCTTTGAAATCGAGAGTCGTCGGGTCGCTGCCGGGCGTGAGCTGCCACCACGCGTCACCGTCGACCTGGATCAAGACCGAGCTTCCGTCGGGTGACCAATTGAAGGATTGGACTCCCAAGCGCGAGAACAGCTGGCGCGGGAATCCCGCCTCGTTCACGATCCACAAGCCGGCGGGAGAGCCATCGGCGCCGGCGGTGGCGAAAGCGATCCAGTGGCGGAGCGGATGCACGGGCCCGGTGATGAAGGTGATCGCCTGGTTGCTCGCGAGCTGGTTGCCGTCGACGTCGACCGCGGTGTTGTCCAGGAGCATGCGGTAGGGCGTGCTCGGGTCCAGCAATTGCGCGGGCGCGACGATCGCGCGCCGGCTGTCGGTCGGATCGAGCCTCACGTCAAAGGGGACGTTTGGGCTGATCGTGATTGCGTTCTTCACGCTCGCGGGATCCATCTGGCGCGTGAAGTCGAGGCTCAGGTACGCGGCAGGGTCGACCGCGCTGTCTCCGTTGGCGGGGGTCGCCGCGGCCAGTGCCGGCGGACCCTCGGTGGTGAAGGTCCAGTGATGCCTCAGCGAGTAGGCGTTGCCCGCGAGGTCGCGGTAGCCGGGCTCGAGGATGACCTCGTACGGCGTGCTGGTGCGAAGGGTCGGGTGAACGTAGGCGAGCTGGTGGCCGCTGTCCCAGCGGATGAAACCGGTCGTGGCCGGGGCGAGGCGCAGCCGGCTCTCGACCGACGATTGGTCGACGTCGTGGTCGAAGGTGATGCGGATCGGGGCGGCGGTGGAGACGTCGAGAGATCCACGCTGGGGCGCGTAGTCGACGATCTGCGGGGGGTCGCCGCCACACGCCGTGAGCCCGAGAAGAACCCCCACGAGGGCGGCGGCGGCCGCAAAAAGTCGCACCTTCGGCGGGCCCTCCCTCTCCCGTTGGCTCCCTCCCCCTAGCCGGCACACCTGCGGCCAGGCTAATCGCGAGAAAACCAAAATCCAACCCACCCTGTAAAGGGACCTCGGTTAGAGGTGGGACTTCAGGCGGGCCCTCATCTCCTGAGCGAGCTGTTCCAGGCGCGAGGAGTCGACGAACAGGAGCGAGATGCTTGGGATCTGGTCGATCGCCGCCTCGATCCCGGACAGTGACGGCTCGGCCGCCCCCAGGATGTCCTTCACCTTGCGCGCACGGTTGCCGAGCGCATCCTCCGCCATCGCCTGGAGCTCGGCCACGATCGCCGCCCAGTCGAGCTGCGGGCCCGCCGGCCGTGGCGGCGTCGTTGGAGCGACTGGCTGCGGGGACGGGGGCGAGCTCTGCCCAAAGGTGGAGAAAGTCTGGGTCGGGATCTGCGCGGTCGGCGGCTCCGCGGGCATCACGGGCAGCGTCGGGTTGGTCGCAGCCACCGGCTCGGGCTGGGGCGGGGGCGCGGAAAACGCCGGCGGAGGCGCCGTCGCGGCCTGCGCCGATCGCGGGCGCTGCCCGCCGACGATCTCGTCCACGTCGAGCGGCGGGTGCTTCTGGGAATCGGCGGACTTGACCTCGATCATCGCGTTCGGGTCGTCACACAGCGCCAGGGCCCGGTCAGGTTTGTCGGAGATGTCGCGCGACTCGCTGGTGTACGCGCCGGCCAGCTCGCCCTCCGACATGATGATCACGCCGGTGCCCGCACTCGAGCGGATCATGACGCTGCCGCTGAGCTTGCGATCGCTGAGGAAGTTGAGAAGCGCCTTCATGTCGACCCACGCCGCATACAGCTCCGTGTACATCGGCCGCGACACCGTCAGCTCGTAAAGCCCGTCGATCAGCTCGGGTGACAACCCAACGACGTCGAGCACGCCGTGCCCGGCGTTGACGTCGTTGTAGAATTCCTGCAGCGCCTGCTTGCCGAGGATGAGGCCCGACGCTTCCGCGGAGCCGTCATAGAGGCACTCGAGCGCCGACCCTTCGCGAAACAGGATCAAGCCTGCCGCGTCGTCGGTCAGCAGCCGGACGTAGCCTGTGTAGCCCTCGCGCTCGAGGGTCGTCAGCAGCCGCGGGAAATCGACGAACGACGTCTTCAGCGAGTCGTAGAGGATCTGACCCGCGGGAACGGGAATCGGTTCGCGGCCGTGCTTCGGCTGCGGCCGGTGTTTCACTCCACGTCTCGGCTGTGGTGCTTCCACTTTTCTCTCCGGTTCAACATGCTCCCTCCTCTCCATTCTCGCGTCCAGCCTCTCGACGATCTTCGGCTCGGGCCGGTCCGCGTGCTCGACGCGCTCGGCGTGGTCCGCCTGATCTGCGGCGCTCGCTCTGGGCGCCGTCTCAGCCGCTTGGACCAGCTCAGGGATGCCGGCCTTCACCGTCTCGTCCGCCGGGAGCTTTGCCTTCGCGTCGAACTCGAAGTCGCCGCGGGTCCAGTTCAGGACGTTGACAACCGCGTCATCGCCGGAACGCCCGTCGCCCTGGGCATGGAAGAGGTGCCCGAATAGGAAGTACAGCGAGGTGGACTGCCCGTTCCCGTTGCGGACGATCAGGGTGCCAGTCGACCGCTCACCCTGAGCAGATTCCAGAAGCGACCGAAGGGGGATTTCGGCGAGAGTGCCGTGGGACTGCAATCAGTCTTCTCCTGAGATCGGCCCGGCCCGATCGGGATTAAGAGAAAGTTAGTATAGGCATCGAGATCAGAGCAGCGCGTCCGGAGCCTCCGGACCTACCCTTACCGGACCGCCCGCACCCGGCGCGCCTTTACCTCATCCGCCATGGCGAGTCGACGTGGAACCGCGAGCACCGCATCCAGGGCCAGCTCGACCCGCCCCTGTCCGAGGTGGGACGGCGCCAGGCCCAGCTCCTCGGCCACCGCCTGGCCGGCCGATCCTTCGTCGGCTTCTATGCGAGCGACCTGAAGCGTGCACTCGAGACCGCGCAGCAGATCGGCTCGCTCATCGGCCTCGAGCCACAGCCGGTGCAGCGGCTCCGCGAGATCTTTCTGGGCGATTGGGAAGGCATGCGCACCGACGAGATCGCCAATCGGTTTGCCGAGGCATGGTCGAGTTGGGTGGAAGAGCCCGACTGGGACGTTGTTCCGGGAGGTGAAGGCGCAGCTCCGTTCGAAAGTCGCGTGGTGTCCGCGCTCGACGACATCTTCGGCCGGCACGCGACCGGCAACGTGCTCGTGGTGACGCATGGCGGCGTGATCCAGATCGCTTTGCACCGGGTGGTCGGAAGGCCGAGCCGCGGATTGTTTCCCTTCAAAATCCAGAATGCTTCGATCTCCGTGATCGAGAGGCGAAACGGAAACATGGTGATCGCGGGCGTCAATGACATCGCCCATCTCGAATCCGCTCTCGTCACCGAACCCGGGCCCGGATGAACGCCGAAGCGGAGCGCTGGGACGGGGAGCTGGCCGAGCGGGCATCGCCGGCGCCACTTCTCCAGTCCTGGGCTTGGGGCGAGGTGCAGGCTCAGGCCGGATGGGGCATCGAGCGTGTGCGACTGGCGGCCGGAGGGGCGATGGCGAGTGTCCAGGTGCGCAGGGTCGGACCCGCGCGTGAGGCCTACGTGCCGCGCGGGCCCGTGCCCGCTACGCCCGAATCGCTGGAGCAGCTGCGGGATTGGGCACGGAGCTCCGGGATAGCGAAGATCGTGGTCGAGCCCGAGGGCCGTGATGACCTGAAGGAGGCGCTGACCGCGCAGGGTTTCGTCAGGGTACCGCCGACGCAGCCGCAGCACACCAGGATCGTCACGCTCATGCCGCCGGACCAACTGCTGGCCACGTTCCGCCACGGCCGGCGCTACAACATCCGGACCGGGATCAAGCGCGGTGTCGTGGTCGAAGAGGGCAAGGACGCCGCGGAGCTGGCCCGGCAGTCGGCCGCGGTCGAGCGCCGCGAGTCGATCAATCTCCCGGACCGGCGCTACTACGAGCTGCTGTTGAGCCTGCTGCCGTGGTGCCGCACCTACACCGCCTACGCGCCGGAAAACCGCGAGCCGCTGGCTTCGGTCCTGGTCGCCCGCCACACCGGCCGCGCCTACAGCCTGTTTGCGGGACGCTCGGGCACGCGCAACGAGCTGATGGGCAACGACCTCGCGTGGTGGTCGGCCCTCTCGTCCGCCGCCGAGGCGGGCTGCGTCGACTTCGACCTCTGGGGCGTCCCACCGCCGGACGCCGGTCCGAACCATCCGTGGCACGGATTGGGGTTCTTCAAGGCCGAGTTCGGGGGCGAAGAGGTGTCGTACGCCGGTGCCTGGGAGCACGTCCTGTCTGCTGCGGGGGCCAGGCTGATCGGTCTCGAACGGAAAACGAAGGCATACATTCGGGGCTTGAAACGCAACATTCCCTAACAATCCTTCAATTCGGTTAGGATTGGGTCATGGCTGCGGCGGAATCGGCTCGCAAGGTCCTTGTCGTGGAGCCCGACCACTCGACCCGGCGCGAGATCAAGCAGGCATGCGAGCAGGACGGCTACCAGGTCATAGAGGCCGACGCCGGCTCGGAGGCCTTGCGCCAGGTCGAGCACTCCCGACCGAACGTCGTGCTGCTCGAGGTCACGTTGCCTGACGCCGCGGGCTTCGACGTGTGCAGGGAGCTGCGCAAGATGGATGCGACGGTGCCGGTGATCATGATGAGCGCGCGCTCCGACGAGATCGACGCCGTGGTCGCGCTGGAGATCGGCGCCGACGACTACGTGACCAAGCCGCTGCGGCTGCGCGAGCTGGTCGCACGCATGGCGGCTCACCTGCGCCGAGCCCGGCTCGAAAACGCCGAAGCGATGCGGAGCCGGCTCGAGTTTCGCGACCTGGTGATCGACGTCAACGAGCGGCGGACCTACAAGGGGGGCAAGGAGGTCGAGCTGACCCACACCGAGTTCGACCTGCTCACGTTTCTCGCCAGCAACGCGGGCAAGGTGCTGAGCCGGGAGAAGATCCTCAACTCGATCTGGGGCTACGAGTACCCGATCGAGACCCGAGTGATCGACGTCCACATCCGCAACCTGCGGCGCAAGATCGAGACGCAGCCATCGCGTCCCTACTACATCCTCGCCGTGCCGGGCATCGGCTACCGCTTCACGAACGCCCGGCCAGGTTAACTCCCAGCTCTTTCAGCGGCTCCACGACAAAGGGTCGCTCTGCGATCCGCGGATGGGGGATGACGAGGTCGCGAGAGTTGACGCGGCGATCCCCGAACAGGAGGATGTCGACGTCGATCACGCGCGGGCCCCAGCGCACGGTCTTCGTGCGGCCTCCCTCGCGCTCGACCTCCTTGGCCACCGCGAGCAGGCGGCGAGGTGTGCCGCTCCACTCACCTTCGACGACCTGGTTGAGGAATCGCGGCTGATCGGCCACGCCCCATGGCTCGGTTTCGATGACGCGACTTTGACGCACGATGCGCACGCCTTTTTGACGCAGGCGCCGCCGCGCCGCGCTAAGGTTGCGGGCGCGCCGTCCGAGGTTGGAGCCCAGGCCGAGGTAGATCTTCGTCAACGATCTAATCGGTGCCCCGGCGGCGCATGCGATCGGCGACGCGCACCGCGCGAGTCATTTCCAGCACGTCGTGCACGCGCACCACGTCCGCCCCACGCAGGACCGCGGCGACGACCGTGGCCGCCGTGCCCTCCATGCGCTCGGTCACGGGCAGGTCGAGCAGCTTGCCGATGAACGATTTGCGCGAGGTGCCGACCAGGATCGGCTGCCCGAGCTCTCGCAGCTCGGCAAACCTTCGCATGACCTCCCAGTTCTGGTCCGCCGTCTTGCCGAACCCGATCCCGGGATCGACGATCACTTTTTCGTTCGGCACCCCCGCATCGATGGCGCGGCGCACGGAGGCGCCAAGGAATTGCTTGACCTCCTCCATGAGGTCGCCCGCGTACTCGGTCCCCTCCTGGTTATGCATCAGGACCAGCGCGCATTTCGCGCGCGCCGCGAGGTCGGCCATCGCGGGCGACCGCGTCAGGCCCCACACGTCGTTGAGGATCGTCGCCCCGGCGGCGACGGCGGCGTCGGCGACCTCGAGCTTGTACGTGTCGATCGACACCGGCACAGACGCCTCTCGGGCGAGGCGCCGCACCGACCTCTCGGTGCGTGAGATCTCTTCCTCTACGGTCACCGGCACGTGGCCGGGGCGGGTCGACTCGCCACCGACGTCGAGCATGTCGGCTCCCTCGCGCACCATGCGCAGCCCTTGCTCCACCGCCGCGTCCACGTCATCTCCAAGCCCGTCACCGCTGAACGAATCAGGGGTCGCGTTGACGATCCCCATCACGTAGGTGCGCGCGCCCCACTCGAATCGCCGCCCGCCGATCTCCGCGATCACGAGCCGATTATCCTCAGGCCAGAGATGAAGCTGGCGGACCTTGCGCGCGGAGCGGGCGCTGCGCTCGACGGCGATCCGGACGTCGAGATCACCGGGATCGCATACGACTCACGCCGGGTCGGTCCGGGCGACTTGTTCGTCGCCGTGGCGGGCCTGCGCGTGGACGGTCATGTCTATCTGGCCGAGGCGGTGGCGAAGGGCGCGGCGGCGGTGGCGGTCGAGCGCGAGGTGAAGGTGCCTGGGGGCACGCCCGTGCTCCGTGTCCCGTCGACCCGCATCGCGCTGGCCGAGGTGGCTGCCGAGTTCTACGGCCGGCCTTCGCGCCGCATGAAGCTCGCCGGCATCACGGGCACGGACGGCAAGACCACCACGACGCACATGGCGGAGCACGTGCTGCAGGCAAGTGGAGTGCTCGCCGGCGCGATGAGCACCGTCGCCCTCAAGTTGAGCGGGCACGAGATCGACAACGTCAGCGGCCAGACGACCATGGAGGCGCCAGAAGTCCAGGCGTGGCTCGCCCGCATGGTCGAGGCCGGAGCCGAGTGCGTGGTCATCGAGACCACCTCGCATGCGCTCGTGCAGGAGCGGGTGCGCGCGTGCGACTTCGACGTCGCGGCGTTCACCAACGTGGGCCACGACCACCTCGACTATCACGCCACGTGGGAGGACTACCTCGAGGCCAAGGCGCGGCTCATCGACCTCACCGCCAACGCCGCCGGCAAGGGCATCGAGAAGACCGCCGTCCTCAACCGCGACGATCCGAGCTACGAGCGGCTCGCCGGAAAACCCATCTCGCGCCGGTGGTCGTACGGCATGACCACCGCCGCAGACCTGCATCCGCTCGAGCTGAGCATCACAGGCAAGGGCTCGCGCTTTCGCATGAAGACGCCGCTAGGCGAGACGGAGGTGACGCTCAACGTCCCTGCGCGGTTCAACGTCTACAACGCCCTTTGTGCCGCGGGGGTGTGCCTCGCACTCGGGGTGCCCGTCGAAGACATCGGCCGCGGGCTCGCGGGCTTCGAGGGAGTGCGCGGGCGGCTTGAACCCGTCGACCTCGGCCAGGACTTTCGCGTGTACATCGACTTCGCCCATGCCGCCGGCTCCCTCGCGAGCGCGCTCGCCGAGCTACGTCCGTTTACGAAGGGGCGGCTGATCGTCGTGTTCGGCTCGACCGCGCGATCCGACCACGACCGGCCGGGCATGGGCCGGGCCGCGGCGGAGTTCTCCGACTTCTTCATCATCACGACCGACGACCCGCTGAGCGAGGACCCGGTCGAGATCGCGCGCGACGTGCAGACCGGCGCGGCCGGGAAGGCGCCGGGTCGCGACTACGAGATCGTGATCGACCGGCGGGCGGCGATCCGCCGTGCGATCGAGCTCGCGAAGCCTGGTGACACTGTGCTGCTCGCCGGCAAGGGACACGAACGGTCGATGCGCACGGCGCGCGGGTCCGAGCCGTGGGACGAGCGCGCCGAGGCCGAAGCTGCGATAAAAGCACGGAAGTAAGTTGGGTCAGGGGTGAGGGCAGGGGCGGCCGCCGCCGACCATGCGCACGATCTCGACCCGATCGCCATCGCACAGCGTGGCGGATGCAAAAGCGGCGCGCTCGAGGATCTCGCCGTTGTGCTCCACCGCGACCGCGCGCGGATTCACCCCCAATTGCTCGAGGTAGTCGAGGAGCGGCGTCGGATGATCGAGCTCGACGCGCTTCCCGTTGACCTGCACGGCGATCATGCTTTCAATCCAGACCACATCCATAAGGAAGGTGAGCAGCGCCGCTTGCCCGGCCCGCAGGGCCGGGTCGGCATACCTGCAAGGGTGCCCGCGACGTAAGTCGTGGGCAGCGTGAGCGGAAACCTGGGTTTCCGCTCATCTAAAAAGCCCGATCGCGGCGTAGCCGGCCGCGCCCGCGGCGGTGATCTCCGGGATCCGCTCCGCCGTGATTCCGCCGATCGCGAGCACCGGGATGCGAAGGGCGCCCGCTACGCGCGCGAGCGCCTCGACTCCGACCGGCGCGACGCCCGAGTGGCTCGCGCTTGGCCACACCGGACCGTAGATCACGTAGTCGGCGCCGTCCCGCTCAGCCTCCACCGCGCTGTCGATCGAGTGCACGGACCGACCGACCAGGCGATTGCCGAGCAGCGCCCTGGCGTCGCGGGTCGCGATGTCGCGCTCAGGGAGGTTCACGCCCGCGGCCCCGCATGCGAGCACGACGTCGCAGCGCGAGCTGACGAGAACAGGGACCGAGGCCGACGCGACGAGGATCGACGCTTCGCGCGCCAGATCGGCGGTTGTCATGCCCGGCGCGCGCAGCTGCAGGATGGTCGCGCGTTCCATCGCGTGCAGTCCAGCGACCGCGCTCGCGACGATCGCCATCGCCACGGGACGGGTTAGTTGGGTCGCGAGACCCCTTCCGTCGGCGAGCTGGGCCTGGCCTCGCGCTGCATCTCGATGCGGCCTGCAAGAAACGCCTTTCGCCCTGCCACGACGCCCTGTCCGATCGCCTCGGCCATCAGCACGGGGTTCTTCGCGTGAGCGATGGCGGTGTTGACGAGCACTGCATCCGCGCCGACCTCCATCGCCAGAGCGGCGTCCGACGGCGCTCCAATTCCTGCATCGACGACTACCGGAACGTTTGCCTGCTCGACGATGATCCGGATCTGCTCGAGGGTCTGCAATCCCTGGCCGGATCCGATCGCCGAGCCGAGCGGCATTACCGTGGCCGTGCCGATCTCTTGCAACTTGCGGGCCAACACCGGGTCGGCGTTGATGTAGGGAAGGACCTTGAATCCCTCGTCCACCAGGACGCGCGCCGCTTTGAGTGTCTCCTCGGGATCGGGAAGCAGGTAGCGCGGGTCGGGGATGATCTCGAGCTTGACCCAGTCGGAAAGACCCATTGAGCGCGCAAGGCGCGCGATCCGGATCGCCTCCTCGGCGGTCTTGCAACCGGCTGTGTTCGGCAGCACCCTGTAGCGCGACCAGTCGATCGAGTCGAAGATGGTTTTCTTCTTCGCGCCGTCCAGCTCGACGCGGCGCAGCGTGATCGTCACCACTTCGCAGCCAGACGCTTCGAGCGAGGCCAGCATCTCCTCGTCGGTGCCGTACTTGCCCGTTCCGACGAAGAGGCGAGACCGCACCTCGACACCGGCGACCACCAGCGGGTCCGCGTGCGTCAGGGTTTGCACACGAACAAGCTTACCGGCCCCTAGGCGAGATCCTGCTGCAGGAGCAGCGTCCTGTCGCGACCGTAGGTCAGGCGCTTCACCGCATCGTCGAGCGACAGCCACAACAGCTTGTCCACCTCGATCCCAGGTTTGAAGCGGCCACCGCGGACCTCCATCACCCAGTAGCAGGCGACCTTGTCGCGGCCGCGGCGGTCGACGTAAGCCGTGCAGCCGAGCGCGCGGACCAGATCGCACCGCAGCCCTGTCTCCTCTCGGACCTCCCGAAGCGCGCAGTCCTCCGGGGTTTCGTCGGGCTCGATCTTGCCTTTCGGCAGCGTCCAGTCGTCGTACTCAGGGCGGTGCACGACGGCAATCTCGACTTCGCCCGATCGAGACTTCTTGAGGACGACGCCGCCTGCAGCCCTGATCACGTTCACATCCGTCACATCGAGGATCTTTGTTGCCACCATTGCTCCTTCGTCAGCTGAAACGTTTAGGGCGGCGGGGTCCCTGCGCGCTGAGTTTAACCGCGAAGCAAGGCTCGGTCGAGTTCTTTGACAAGCTCTGTCACGCGTCCATCTATGTCGTCTTTGATTTGGCGGACCTCATCGAGAGGCAGATCCCTCGGGTCGCGAAGATCCCAATCGATGTAGCGCTTGCCTGGAATGACCGGACATGACTCCCCGCATCCCATCGTGATGACGATGTCGGCCCATCGCCCAAGGTCGTCGGTCAGCCTTTGCGGAACGTGGCTGCCGACGTCGATCCCTTCTTCCTTCATCACCGTCACGACGTTGGGATGGACGCGCTGGGCCGGGTCTGTTCCCGCGGAGCGGGCCTCGTGACGACCTGCCGCTGATCTTGCGAACAGCGCCTGGCTCATCTGCGAACGGCCCGCGTTGTGCAGGCACACGAATAGGACCCTGGACATAGGGCTAGAGCGAACCGGCGAGGGCGATCTGGCGCCGGAGCACCCAGCGGCTCACCAGGTTGACCCCGAGCACCATGACGATCAGGACGAGCGCCGCGCCCCAGGCCTGAGCCTGCAGCGATTTGTAGGGCAGGAGCGCGTACCGGAAGACGGTCATGGGCAGCGCCTGCATCGCGTGGTTGGGATCGAGCTCCAGGATGTGCGCGCCGAACGCGGTGAACAGCAACGGCGCGGTCTCCCCGCCGGCCCGCGCGACCGCAAGCAGCGCGCCTGTGATCACGCCCGGCGCCGCCGCGGGCAGGATGAGCTGCAGCGAGACGCGCCAGCGCGGCAGGCCGAGCGCGAGGCCGGACTCGCGCAGCCCGCTGGGGATCAGCGAGACCGCGCCTTCGGTCGTGCGGGCCACGATCGGCAGCATCAGCACGGCCAGCGCGACCGCGCCCGAAAATCCGGAGAAGTGGTGGAACGGAACCACCAGGAACGCGTAGACGAAAAGGCCGATCGCGATCGACGGAGTGCCGACGAGCACGTCGCACGCGAGGCGCACCCCGGACGCCCACCGCGCGATCGAATACTCCGCGAGGTAGATGCCGCTGAGGACGCCGACGGGGATCGCCATCAGCGACGCGAGGCCGACCATGATCGCCGTGCCCGCGATTGCGTGCCCGACGCCAGCATTCGAGACCGCCGGACACTTCGGCTCGCACGGCGGCAGCTCCACGTTGAAAAAGAACTGCGGATGGATGACGGAGGGCAGCCCCTTCGCGATCGTGAACCAGAGCACGAGGCCGAGCGGGATCAGCGCCAGCACCGTCAGCGCGTACATCAGACCAAGCCACGTGCGGCTCGAGTAGCTGCGCCTCATGTTGCGGTTCATGCGGTCAGCCTGGCTTCGCGCGACGTCGAGCGGACGAGGATCAAGGCGAAGACGTTCACGACGAGCGTGACCAGGATCAGGACCAGGCCCAGCTCGACGAGAGCCGCGGGATAAAGCGTTCCGGTCGCCTCGGTGAACTCGTTGGCGATGACGCTCGCCAGCGTGTACGCGGGCTGGAAGATCGAGTGAGGGATGACGTACTGGTTGCCGATCACCATCGTCACGGCGATCGTTTCTCCGAGCGCGCGGCCGAGGGCGAGGATGACGGCGCCGAAGATGCCGGCGCGGGCCGACGGGAGGATGACGCGCCAGTTGGTCTCCCACCACGTCGCTCCCAGCGCGATCGCGTTCTCCTTGAGTCCTCGCGGAACAGCGCGGATCACATCGCGCGAGATCGCGGACAGGGTGGGGAGGATCATCACCGCCAGCACGAGGGCGGCGTTGAAGAGTCCGCGGACCGCGGGGTCGCTCAGCCATCCGATGAACGTGACGTGGTCCGAGATGGGCACCTCGATGTGCTCATAGACCCACGGCGCAAGGACGTACAGCGCCCAGATCCCGTAGACCACGCTCGGGATCGCGGCGAGCAGCTCGATGCCCGTACCGAGCAGGCCGCGGAGGGTCGTCTGGCCCTGCTCCGCGAGGACGAGCGCCACGGCCACTCCCACCGGGATGGCCAGCGCCAGCGCGATGAACGACGTCGCGACCGTGCCGAAGATTGCTGGGAGCGCGCCAAAGTTGTCCGCGACCGGGTTCCAGTCCGTGCCCCAGAGAAAGCCCACGCCGAACTGGTGCAGCGCGGGCTGGGCCTGCTGGAGGAGCGTGAGGACGATCAGGACGAGGATCGCCGGGGACGCGCTCGCCACGACCGAGACCGCGGTGCGAAACCCGTCGTGCACGCGCTGCGCCGCGATCGCGGCGCTGGGTTTGGTCTCGACGGCCGCCGCCAAGGAGCTAGACGGTACCGTCGCCCGGCTTGCGGTCGAGCCGGTAGCCGATGCCGCGCACGGTCACGATCTCGAACGGCGCCACGCCGGCGAACTTCTCGCGCAGCCAGCGCACGTGCACGTCGACCGTCTTGCGATCGCCCGAGAACTCATGACCCCACACGTTTTCGAGCAACACGTCTCGCGTGTGGACCCGGCCCGGGTGCGCGAGCAGGTAGGACAGCAGGTCGAACTCGCGCGCCGTGAGCTTCACATCCCTGCCACCCAGCACGACGCGGCGGGCGGCTCGGTCGATGGTGAAGTCGCCGATGGCGTCGCGCTCCGGCACCGAGCGAGGTTCGTTGGCCTCGGGCGACGCGCGCCGCAAGACAGCGTTCACGCGCGCGAGCACCTCGCGGATGGAGAACGGCTTGGTGATGTAGTCGTCGGCGCCGAGCTCCAGGCCGACGATCTTGTCGACCTCGGCGTCCTTGGCGGTGATCATGATGATCGGCACGCGGCTGCTCTTCCGCAGGGCGCGGCAGAAATCAAAGCCGCTCATGCCCGGGAGCATCAGGTCGAGGAGGATCAGGTCCGGGCGCGCCGTGCGCGCGGTGCGCAGGCCCGCGGCCCCGTCTGCGGCCTCGTGGACCGAGAACCCAGCGGTGACGAGGTTGTACTTGAGCATCTCGCGGATGCCCTCGTCGTCCTCGACGACAAGGACGCGCCCGGCGTTGCCATTGTCGCCGGGGCGCGTCATCCCAGCTCGATCACCTGTCCGGACTGGAGGAACACGATGTCCTCGGCGACGTTCGTGACGCGGTCCGAGATCCGCTCGAGGTTGTGCGCAACCAGCAGCAGCGTGACGGAGCGCAGCGCGCCGTCGGTGTCGACGTGGCCGTCACCCATCTCCTTGACCAGGTCCTCGAAGACGCGGTGATACAGGCGGTCGATCTCGTTGTCGCGCGCTGCCACTTCGCGAGCACGCGGCTCGTTCTGGTCGATGAGCGCCTCGAGGATGTCGTGCACCTGGCCGATCGCGAGCTCTCCCATCAGGCCGAACTCGGCGCGCAGCGGCCGGTCCGGCAGCGCGACGAGGGTGCTCGTCATGCGCGCGATGCGCACGGCGTAGTCGCCCATCCTCTCCAGCTCGGTGGCGATCCACTGCAGTCCCATCAGGTAGCGCAGGTCGCGGGCCACGGGCTGCTGGGTCGAGATGACCATGAAGACCTGCTCCCGCATCTGGCGGAACAGCTCGTTGAGGTACTGGTCCTGGGTTCGCACCTTCTCCGCGGAGGCGCCATCGCGCCGGCGGAGCGCGTCGAGCGCGGCTTCGATCTGCGACTCGACCAGCGTGCCCATTCGCACCAACGCCTCGCGCAGGCTCGCGAGCTCGCGTTCAAACGTGAGGCGCGGCATCAGCCGAACCTGCCGGTGATGTAGGCCTCAGTGCGCTGATCCTGAGGCTGGTTGAAAAGGTCTGCCGTCGGCGCGAACTCGATCAGCTCGCCGTAGCGCCCCTCGGTGTTCATGAGCATGAAGGCGGTGAAGTCCGACACGCGGGCCGCCTGCTGCATGTTGTGCGTGACGATGACGATCGTGAAATCCCGGGTCAGGGTCGCCATCAGGTCTTCGATCTTCAGCGTCGCGACCGGGTCGAGGGCCGAGCACGGTTCGTCCATGAGGATGACCTGCGGGTTCACGGCGATGCACCGCGCTATGGCGAGGCGCTGCTGCTGTCCACCGGACAGCGATGTCGCCGGCTCGTTCAGCCTGTCTTTCACCTCATCCATGAGAGCCGCTCGCTCCAGGCTCTGCTCGACGGCGGAACGGATGCGCGACGAGCTCCAACCGAGAAGTCTTGGGGCGAATGCGATGTTGTCGCGGATCGACATCGGGAAAGGGCTCGGCCGCTGGAACACCATGCCGACCTTCTGACGCAGCTCGAGCAGCTTGCGCGTCGTGACGACGTTTTCGCCGTCCAGGATCACCACCCCGGTGGCGTACGAGTTGGGCACAAGGTCGTACATGCGGTTGAAGACGCGAAGCAGAGTGCTCTTGCCGCACCCTGAGGGCCCGATGATGGCCGTGATCCGCTTCTCGGGGATGTCGAACGTGACGTTCTTCAACGCCTGGTTCCGGCCGTAGAAGAAGGAGAGCTCGCTCACTTGAACCTTGGTCGGACCCGCGCCGAGGACAGCCCGGAGCCCGGGCCTCCCTACCGCGGCAGGCGGCTCGACGAACGGCCTCGCATCTGCCATGTCCCGGCTTCAGGATAGGCGCGCCTGGGTTAAGCCGAAACTATGTGCCGGTTAAGACTGCGGTAGGGCGATGTGGAAGACCTGGCCGCCTTCGCGCGCCGCCTCCGTCCAGATCCGGCCGCCCAGGACCTGGATGAGGTGTTTAGTGATGGCCAGGCCGAGGCCGAACCCCCCCGCTTCGCGGGAACGGGCCCGGTCCACCTTGTAGAACCGCTCGAACACCCTGCTCCAGTGCTCAGGCGAGATGCCCGGGCCGCGGTCGCGGACGCTGATCAGCAGCTCACCGCCGGAGACCTCGGCCTCCACGTCGATGGCAGTGCCGGGGGGCGAGAACTTGGCGGCGTTGTCCAGCAAGTTGTCTAGGGCCTGGACGAGCTTGGCCCGGTCGGTCTCGATGACGAGGTTGGGTGGAATCGACGCGGTCACAGGGCGCTCGATGCCCAACCGGGTGAGGCTGTCCTCGACGAGCTCGGCCAGGTCGAACCTCGAGACGTCGACGGCCATCATGCCGGCTTCGATGTCGCCCAATTGGCGCAGGTTGTCGATGATCTTGCTCATCAGGTCCGCCTCGCGCACGATCCGCTCGGCAAAGCGCCGGCGGTCCTTGGGGATCGGGTCGCCGAGCAGGCTCTCCGCGGTCAGGCGCAGCGAGGTGATCGGCGTCTTGAGCTCATGGACGAGGTTGGCGATGAACTCCTGTCTCACCGTCGCCAGGCGCCGCAGCTCGGTGATGTCGACAAGGAAGAGGATCGCCTGGCCCGTCGCCGGCCCGGACGTGATGTGCACCTGGACGGTGCGCCGGTGGTGCACGAGGTTGGCTTCGGAGCGGACTTCGCCGCCGCTCACGAGCTCGAAGAGCCGTGACTCGAGCGTCACCTCGACGAGGCTGGCCGGAAGGCGCGCTGGGTCGATGTCGAAGAAGTCGCGCGCGGCCGCGTTCGCGCTCAGCACCCTGCTGTCCGAATCGAGAAGCAGGGCCATGGTGGGGGCGTGCTCCAGCACCTCACCGAAGGAGTCGACAGGCGTCGGGTCCCGGCGCGGCACATCGTCGGCGCGCCGCCACGGCATCACGGCCCGGAGTATAGGAGCGGCCTTGCCCGTTCCGATCCACGGCACGCGCGCTTAAGCACGCCATAACCCCTCCTTAAACGGGCCTACCTACCGTGGGCTGCGTAACGACCGACCGAACCCATCAGGAGGGATAGATGTTTCGACTGTTTTCCATCAGGCGGTTCTTGCTCGTTTTCGGAGTTGCCGCCATGGTGGCCACCGCATGCGGCGGCTCGACCGGGGGCAACCCGTCGCAATCACCTGTCGACGTGGGCTCGGGCTCTCTCACCGGCGCCGGCGCCACGTTTCCGGGTCCGTTCTATCTGAAAGCGTTCGCCGACTACCAGGCGCAGTACCCGCAGGTCACGATCAACTACCAGGCGGTCGGATCCGGGGGCGGCATCGCGCAGTTCATCAACAAAACGGTCGACTTCGGCGCGAGCGACGTGCCTATGGCGTCGGCTGACATCACGAAGGCGGGGGGGCCGGACACGCTGACCCAGATTCCGACCACGCTCGGCGTGATCTCGATCACCTTCAACGTCTCAGGCGTCAACCAGCTCAACCTCGACGGCGACACGCTGGCGGGCATCTACCTCAATCACATCACCAACTGGAAAGACGCGAAGATCGCGGCGCTCAACCCCGGCACGACGTTCCCCAACAAGACCATCACGGTCGTGCACCGCGCCGACAGCAGCGGCACGACCTACCACTTCACCGACTACCTCGCCAAGGTGTCGGCTGAGTGGAAATCCGGTCCCGGCGTCGGGAAGGCGCCCAAGTGGCGGACCGGCATCGGCGGCCAGCAGAACGCGGGTGTCGCGCAGGCGATCCAGACCACGGACGGGTCGATCGGCTACGTCGAGCTCGCCTACGTCGTCCAGAACGGCATGCACCAGGCGGCGATCAAGAACGCGAACGGCAAGTTCGTCACCGCGAGCGTCGCGGGCGCGACAGCGGCGGCCGCGCAGAACACAAGCGTCAGCGCGACCAACTTCTCGATCACCAACGAGCCAGGCGACACCACGTACCCGATCGCCGGCTTCAGCTGGATCATCCTTCGCACCTCGTACGACGACTCTGCCAAGGGTAAGGCCGTCGTTTACCTCTTCAAGTGGCTCGTCACCACGGGCCAGGGCGACAGTACGGACCTCGACTACGCGCCTCTTCCCTCTGCTGTCCAGCAGCTCGCGCTCACCAATCTGAAGACGATCAAAGCGGGCGGCGCAACCGTACTCAGCTAGTCAGTTAAAGCGGCTTCCGGGCAGCCGCGCCGGGCCGGCGGGGATAACCCGCCGGCGTCGGCCTGATCTTTCTCACCACGACCACGGTGCCGGAACCGCGGGCCGCGGAAGGCGCGGGTGATATCTCGTCGAGTGCCCCGCCCAGAATCTCGATCGCATGCTCCGCGAGCGCGACGTCTTCCTTGTCGGTCTTCTGCGCGAGAAGCCTCCCGCCGACCCGGACCAGGGGCAGGCACAGCTCGGCCAGGACAGGCATCGCCGCCACGGCGCGCGCGACCGCGACGTCGAAGGTCTCGCGGTAGCGCGGGTCGCGTCCCACGTCCTCGGCGCGCCGGGCCAGGACGTCCACGTCGCTCAGGCGGAGCGCGGCGCAGGCCTGGACGAGGAACGCCGCCTTTTGCTGGTCGGCCTCGACGAGCGTGATCGCAAGGTCCGGCCGCGCGATCTTAAGCGGCAGCCCGGGCAGCCCGCCGCCCGACCCGACGTCCACCAGCGTGCGGGCCTCGCCGAGGTGCTCGAGCAGGACCAGCGAATCCTCGACGAGCTCCGCCGCCGGTCCGGAAACGAGCCCCGGCCAGGCGGAGATCATCCGCGCCAGCTCAATCAACCTAGAATCGTTCATTGAAAGATGCCCATCTACGAGTATCGGTGCGAGAGCTGCTCGGAGAAGTTCGAGATCCTGACCCGTTTCGCCGAGCGCGACCGCGCGCAGGTCTGCCCGGCATGCGAGTCGACCAGGACGAGGGTGCTGGTCTCGAGCTTCGCCTTGGCCGGCGGCGCAGAGTCGTCTGTTTCCGACTTCACGAGTGAGGCCGGCGGCGGGGGCGGGTGCTGCGGCGGGGCGTGCGGCTCGAGCGGCTCGAGCGCCAACTGACCGACTAGATTTGCTCTTCCCGGTCACGTACCGGGTCAACGCTGCCGGCCATATGGAGGTGGGCGGCTGCGACCTCGTCGAGCTGGCCCGGCGCCACGGCACGCCGCTCTACGTCTACGACGAAGCCACCATCAGGCAGCGCGCCTCCGAGTACATGGCCGCCATGGGCAGCGCCGGACAAGTCCTGTATTCGGCCAAGGCCTTTGCCTCGCCGCGGTTTCTGCGGGTCGTCGCCGAGGAGGGCCTGGGCCTGGACGTCGTCTCCGCGGGTGAGCTCTTCCTCGCCATCAAGTCCGGCTTCCCGCGCGACCGCATCCACTTCCTGGGCAACAACAAGAGTCGCGAGGACGTCGAGAGCGCCTATCGCGCGGGCGCGACGATCGTCATCGATGGCGATCACGAATTCGAGCTGCTGCGCGACGTAGTGCCGGAGGGCAAGCGCACGCCCGTCATGCTGCGCATCTCACCAGGGGTGAAGCCCGACACGCATGACCACATCGCGACCGGCCAGCTCGATTCGAAATTCGGTTTCTCGATCGAGTCCGGCGCGGCGCGGCGGGCCGTGGAGGCCGCGTTGCGCCATCCAAGTTTGGAGCTCGTGGGCCTTCACTCCCACATCGGATCTCAGATCTTCGCCCTGCGCGCCTACGAGCAGGCGATGGAGATCATGCTCGGCCTGCTCGTACAGCTTCGCGACGACCTTGGTTTCGAGCCTCGCAAGCTGGGAGCGGGCGGCGGGCTGGGCATCGCTTACACCAACCAGGACGACCCGCCGACCCCGCGGCACTTTGTCGAGACCGTGCGCCACGCCCTGGAGACCGGCTGCGCCCGGCGTGACCTGAAGGTGCCGGAGCTCGTCGTCGAGCCCGGCCGCTCCATCGCGGGCCCGGCCGGCGTCGCGCTCTACACCGTCGGCTCGATCAAAGACATCCCTGGCGTACGTCGGTACGTCGCGGTGGACGGCGGGATGGGCGACAACATCCGCCCCAAGCTCTACGGCGCGCGTTACGAGGCGGTGCTCGCGTCAGACCCTGATCGAGCGCCCGACGGCAAGGTGACGATCGCGGGCAAGTACTGCGAATCGACGGACATCCTGATCTCCGACATCGAGATGCCGGCGTTGAAGCCCGGAGACGTCATCGCGGTCCCGGCGGCGGGCGCCTACTGCCTCGCCATGGCGAGCAACTACAACGGGATGCCGCGGCCCGAGGTGCTGATGCTGCGGGATGGCGACGCTCAACTGATGCGGCGCCGGGAAACGTTCGATGACCTGGTCGCCGCGGAGGTTTTCTAAGAGCTGACCAGGAGCTCGGTGGTCTTGTAGCATCGCCCGCCGCTGGTGCACGCGGAGACGTACGCCCGGTTCGCGGCTGCGACGCCCGACGGCGTGTTGAAGTGCTGTGGGTAGTAGGTGCTGCCCGAAGGCACGTTGGCGATGCCGGCCGGATAGGCCTTGCCGGTCGTGAGGTCGATCACGTTGATGCCCCACGTGCCGCCGCCGATGAAGTGCATGACCACCGTGAAGCCCTTGCTCGTCGAGATTGAATCGGCCGTGATGTAGGGAGCTGGCGTGGGCGAGACCGTCGCGGTTGGTGTCGGGGTGGAATGTGGAGTCGCCGCCGGAGTGGCCGCCGCACTCGGCGTGACCTGCGCCACCCTCGCGATCACGGTCAGCGTCTGCTGCGCGTGACAGGTGCCGTTCCAGCAGATCTTCACGAGATGATCGCCCGCTCCGATGTCGCGCGGCACCAAGATGTCGACCGCGACGTGTCCGGCGCCGTCGGCGCGGAAACCGAACGTGTGCGGCTGGCTGAAGAGCTGGATCTCGCCGGACTGGTTCGCCGGCACGTGGTCGGCGGTGACCACGACCGTGTCGCCGGCCACGACCGTGGATGACGAAAGAGCCATAGTCGCGGGCGTAAAGGCGGCGGCCCATACGATGACGAGCACGAGGAGCAGCGCGACCAGAAGGCCCGCGGCGATCAGGAGCCGCAGGCCCATGCGCGGACCTCGCTTGGGTGGCGCTGCCGTCGCGACGGCGGGCGCCGGGTAAGCCATCACCGCCGGCGCCGCCCGGGAAGGCGCGGCCACCCGTTCGGCGACGGCCGCCGCCGCGACCGGCACCGTCGACGGGAGGGGAGGAGCCATCACCATGGTGTGGGCGACGGCCGGCACAGGCCCGGCGACGAGCGCCGCCGCCAGGGCGTCGACGAAGTCCGCGCAGCTGTCCCACCTGGCGGCGGGATCTTTGGCGAGGCCGCGCATTAGGACCCCGTCGACGCGCGGGCCGAGCGAAGCGTCGCGCGAGCTCGGCAGCGGAGGCTCGCGATGCACCTGGGAGTACAGCAGCTCCATCAGCGCCTCGCCGTCGAATGGGATGTAGCCGGTCAGCATCTCGTAGGCGATCGTGGCGAGCGAGTAGCGGTCCGCTGGCGGCCCGACCGCGCTGCCGGTGACCTGCTCTGGCGCCATGTAAGCGGGCGTGCCCGTGGTCATGCCGGTCATCGACTTGAGCGATGACCCCTGGAGCAGCTTGGCGAGACCGAAGTCGGCGAGCACCGGCGAGTCGTCGGCGGCGAGCAGGACGTTCGCCGGCTTGACGTCGCGGTGAACGACGCCGTGACCGTGCGCGTAGTCGAGCCCGGCGGCGATCCCGCGCAGGTATTTCACCGCGGTCTTCCGGTCGAGGATCCCCTCGCTCATCTTGTTCGCCAGGCTTCCGCCGGGGACGTACTCGACGATCATGTAGGGCGTCCCCTGGAACTCGCCGAAGTCGTAGACGTTGACGATGTTCGGGTGGCGCATCTGGGCGATCGCCAGGGCTTCGTGGCGGAAGCGCGCCACCGAGTCCGGATCCGGCGCGATCGCCTGCATGACCTTGACCGCGCCGGTCCGCTCGAGCTGCGGATGATAGGCGCGGTAAACGAGCCCCATGGCTCCCTGGCCTATGAAGTCCTGGACCTCATACTGCCCCAGCTTTGTCCCAGGCACGATCGGCACGGCCCATGATTATGGGGTTCGGCCGATCGAACTCAGTTCGAGTTAACGGGCCTTTGACGGAACGTTGAAACTATCGCGGTCCCTGTTTCCAGCCGCCCTGCGCGCCGTGCCGGACCGCGACCAGTCCCGCGAGGATGGAGAGCGCGATCTCCTGCGGCGTCCTGGCGCCGAGCTCCAGGCCGACCGGGCTCTGGATGCGCGCGATGACCGCCTCGGCGACTCCCTTCGCGCGCAGCGCCTCGAGGTGATGGCCGGTGTGGCGCCGGCTTCCAACCAGGCCGATGAATCTCGGATCGCGCGGCAGCACGGCCTCGAGCGCGGGCACCAGGTCTTCCGCGTCGTGATTGGTGTGCACGACGTAGAGGTCCCCGGCGGACGCCGCGGGCAGGTCCGCCAGCTTCTCGACCAGCACCGCGCGGAAGCCGACCTCGGGCGCCCAGCTCACAAGTGCGCGCGCCACCGGGGTCGCCGCGAAGACAAGAAGCGTCGGCGCCGAAGCGTACGGTTCGAGGTAGACCTCGATCGATCCCAGGTCGTGGTGGTATGTGCGGAGCTGAGGTGTCGCCGCCTTTGCGACCTCAGCCGAGTCGGCAAGGGCGGCCGTATCGAACTCGCTGCATCCAAGCGTTCCGGCCATGGCGGTCGAGCCGGACATGAGCAGCTTGGCTCCCGCCTGGGAGGGCGGCTCGCCGTCGAGCTTGATCACGGTCGCGAGCACCACCTCCTCGGCGCGCTCGATGCTGCGAGCCAGCTCTTCCTCCACAGTCCGGCCGGGCGTGCCGGCCGGTGGGACGCTAGGCATGAGAGGGGGCGCGGCTCAAAACGGAACGCATGACCTGGATCGCGCTCGAGATCTCTTCGTCGGTGGTCGAGTATCCAGTGGTCAGGCGCAAGCTGCCCAGCGCCTCCTCCAGGCTCAGGCCCATCGCCAGCAGGACATGAGACGGGTCGAGCGAGCCCGACGCGCATGCGGATCCGCTGGACGCCGCCAGGCCGGCGAGGTCGAGCGCGAGCAGCATGTCCTCGCCGCGACGGTCGGCGAATGCACCCGACGCGAAGTTCGGCAGACGGGGCTCGCCGCCGGTCAGGATTGCGCCAAGCTCGGACAGCGCGGTGCGCAGCCGCCGGCTCTGCGCATCCGCGACATGGGACGAGGCGCGCCGGCGCGAATCCACGACAGCGAGCGCGGCGGAGATGGCCTTGGCTGAGGCGACGTCCTCGTGACCGGCGCGGCGTCCCCATTCTTGCGGACCGCCGAAGAAGAGTGGGTCGATCCTCACGCCGTCTCTGACCAACAGCAGACCACCGCGCCCGGCGCCGAGCTTGTGTCCGCTGACCGAGACGAGGTCGGCGCCGTTCGGGACCGGGATCCAGCGCAGCCCCGCGCACGCGTCGACGTGAACGAGCGCACCGACCCCGTGCGCTCTCTCTATGACCTCGGCCACCGGCTGGATGCTCCCCACCTCGTTGTTGGCGAGGCCGACGGACACGAGCCCGACACCGGGCTTGATCGCGTCTGGGTCGATCCGTGCATCGCGGTCGACGCCGGCGATGATCACTTCGCGCCCCAGGTCCTGCATTCGCCGAACGGCGGCCAGGACCGATTGATGCTCCGCCGCCCAGGTCAGGACCCGGGCGCTCTTCGGGAGCCTGGCGGCGAAGCCGAGAAGCGCAAGGTTGACTGCCTCCGTCCCCGAGGAGACGAACGTGATCTCGGTCCGGTCCGCTCCCAGGGCCGTGGCGGCAGCGTCACGCGCCGCGTCAAGGGCCGACCGCGCGGCGCGACCTTCCGAGTGCGGGCTGGATGGATTGCCTGCCGGAAGCTGCCGGAGCGCCCTGTCCACCTCGGGCAGGACCGGCGCCGATCCGGCGTCGTCGAGGTAGATCCGGATTGGAGCCGCGGCTCCTCAGCCCCGGCTGTGATCGGGCTGGTGGATCAGCTCTGTGAGCGTGCCCTGGAAGTTCTTCAGGTAGAGGTGCAGGTCGATGATCTCGTCGACGGTGATCGGCTCGACCGCCACCGGCTCCTGGACCGGCTCCGGCGTGACGCTCTCGATCTCCTCGACCGCACCGCCCGCGATGGCCAGCACGACGATGAAGGTCACCTGGCACTGCGCGCAGGTCACCTGAAGGTGAAACCTTTCTTCCTCGTGGCTGAGGACCTGGACATCGCAGCCTTTCAGGCTGCGGCCGCAGACCGGGCAGTTGTAGAACCGCGCTCGGTCGCGGATGAACTCGATGATGCTCATCGCAGCGACCCATATTACGCCCGAGGGCTGGGGACGAATCGCGGTCTCAACGGTGTCCTTCGATGCATGTGCAGCCGGAGGCCCCGACCACCGCGGAATGCACGGTTCCCGCCGGCAGGACCATCCGGTCGCCCGGCTCGAGCTCGAGCCGCCGGCCTTCGCCCTCGAGCACGAAGGTGATCGAACCGTCGACGCAGTAGAGGACCTTTTCGTAGTTGTGGTTGTGTGCCGCGTAGCGATCTCCCGGACCGTTCGACCACGAGTAGCAGCCGGTCGCCTCGGCCTTCAATCGCGACATCAGCTCGTCGTAGCTCAACAGACCGATTCTAAGATTGGTTCGGTGGACCTTCGGTGAAGCCACGTTTTCTGGCCGACTGCAACGTCGGCCGCCTCGCGCGCTGGCTGCGCGCGCTCGGATACGACGCCTCGTACCACGCGCGGATCGACGACTCCGAGCTGGTGCGCGAGGCGGCCGCCGAAAACAGGGTCGTGCTCACGCGCGATCGCGACCTGACGAGGCGTCGCGTCATCCAGACCGGTGTGGTCCGCGCGATCCTGATCCGCGACGACGACGTCACGAAGCAATTACGCCAGGTCTTCTCGGAGCTCGGGCTCGAGCTGAAGGAGGCACTCACGCGATGCATCGTGTGCAACTCGGAGCTCGAGTCACGCATCCCATCCGTGGTCGCCGAGCGCGTGCCGCCGTACGTGCGGCGCACGCAGTCCCGCTACTCGGAATGCCCGGAGTGCAGGCGGATCTACTGGGCGGGGACGCACTGGCAGCGCATGCGCGAGGTCCTGCTGGGCCTGTGAGGGACGTGCTTCGCCGCCTGGTCGCGGGCGAGCTCAGCGAGGACGACGCCCTGTCCGAAATTCGCCGCCTGCAGCTCGACGAGCTGGACGGCCGGGCGCGGCTGGACCTCGGCCGCTACCTGCGCCGCGGCGTTCCCGAGGTCGTTCTCGCGCCGGGCAAGTCTCCCGAGGAGGCGGCGAAGCTGGTCGTGGCCATGGCACGCAAGCAGGGCCAGGGACTGATCAGCCGCATGTCCCCGGCGCACGAGACCGCGCTCCGCGCCGAAGCCGCGGCCGCCGGCCTGGAGGTGGTCCTCACGCAGGGGTCAGCGCGCGTCCTCCGCGGCGGCTTCACCGATGTCGTGACCGGCGGCAAGGTCGGCATCCTCACCGCCGGCACGTCTGACGTACCCGTGGCCGAGGAGGCGCGCATGGTCGCCGTCGCGTGCGGGTGCGACACACGACTGGAGGCCGATCTCGGCGTCGCGGGACTCCACCGCTTTGTCGGACCGCTCGCCGCCACGCTCGAATGGCATGCCGACGTGATCGTGGTTGCGGCCGGCATGGACGGAGTGCTGCCCGGCCTGGTCGCAGGACTCGTCGACGTCCCGGTGATCGGTCTGCCCGTATCGACCGGTTACGGCCACGGCGGCGCCGGCGAGGCGGCGCTGGGCACGATGCTGCAGTCGTGCTCGACAGGCCTCCTCGTCGTGAACATCGACAACGGCGTCGGCGCCGGTGCGGCCGCCGCGCTCATCGCGACGCGCGCGGCTCAGGGCCGCCGGCGCGGCCGCAGCACCGCGACCACGGCGAGGGCCAACGCTGCGACGAGCAGCAGACCGAAGACGACGCCCGCGATGGCACGAGAGAGGTCTGCGCCGCCGGGAAACGCAAAGAGCACCGCCAGCGCGAGGACAGCGACCAGGATGCCGGCCAGCAGCCACGGAAAGCCGCGCCGCCGGCGGCCGTAGAACAGCATCCACAGCGCGCCCGGCCGTTTTCGCTCTGGTTTCTGCGGTTCGTTCACAGCAGTGACTGCAGCTCCGCCAGTGAGGGGATCGTAGGCACGCCTTCGGGCGGCTGCTCATCGGCATGCGCGGTCACGATCACCGCGCGCATGCCAAGCCTGAGCGGGCCTTCGTAGTCCTCGCGCACCCGGTCGCCCACGAACAGCGTCCGCTCGGGCCGGGTCGCGATCGCGTCGAGCGCCGCCTGATATACCTCGGGCGCGGGCTTGCGCCGCCCGACCTCGCTCGAAAAGACGACGGCGTCGACCAGCTCAGCGATTCCGTTGCTCCTCACCTGCCGGTGCATCATCTCCGGAGGGAACGGCGCGTTGGAGCACACGCCGCGGCGTACTCCGCGGTCGCCCAGCCACGCGAGCACGTCGAGCGCGTCGCGATCCACCTCCACCGCGTGGTCCCAGCATCTCTGCTCGGCGTCGAGGATCTCGTGCAGCAGGTCCTCGGGCAGCGTCATGCCGGCGCGCTCCCAGGCCGCGCGGTAGACATCCATGTAATCGACCTCGTCCTCGCTCATGCTGCCGATGTACTCCTCGAGCGGCAGCAGCACCTGATGGAGGATCGTCTCGGCCTCTGGCGATGCGATTCCGAGAGCGGTGCCGATGCGCGGACGGAACTCGCGCAGGACCTGGAGCAGATCGTCGGTGGGATAGGCGAACGTCACCAGCGTCCGTCCGTAGTCGAACAGCACTCCGTCGACGTTCGGCATGCGCATATCCTGATGCTCCGTGAAAAAACGCCTTACCCACCTCGACGAGAAGGGCGCCGCGCGCATGGTCGACGTCGCGAACAAGGCCACGACCGTGCGCGAGGCGACAGCCGAATGCATTGTTCGCATGACGGACGAGACCATTCGCGCCGTCCGCGAGGGAACCGCGAAAGGCGACGCCGTGCAGGTCGCGCGCGTCGCGGGCATCATGGCGGCGAAGCGCACGCCGGACCTGATCCCCCTCTGCCACCCGCTGCCGCTGACGAGCGTTTCCGTCGATTTCGAGTTCGTGAGCGGTGGGGTGCGCATCCTGGCGAAGGTGCGTGTCGCCGCCCAGACCGGGGTCGAGATGGAGGCGCTGACCGCCGCCGCGGTGGCGGGTCTGACCTTGATCGACATGACCAAGGGGGTCGAGCGCGGCGTGTACCTCGAGACGGTGCGATTGCTCGAGAAGTCGGGCGGTCGCTCCGGCACATGGAAGCGGAAGGCGTGAGCAATCGAGCGCACGTGATCACGGTGAGCGACGGCGTCGCCGCGGGCACGCGTCTCGATGCAAGCGGTCGCGCCCTGTTCGACATGCTCAGGGCCGCCGGGTTCGAGGTCTCGGGCGAGGTCGTCCCCGACATGCAAGGGCGGATCCGCGACGCGATCGCGGACGCGGCGGCGGGCGGAGTGGACCTCGTCGTCACGACAGGCGGGACGGGGCTGGGGCCAAGAGATGTCACACCGCAGGCGACCGCGACTCTGATCGACTACGAGGTGCCGGGCCTGGGGGAGCTGATGCGCCGCGTGGGTGAGGCGAGCACCCCGATGGCCGTGCTGTCGCGCGGGCTCGCGGGGGTGCGCGGGGAGACGTTGATCCTCAACGTCCCCGGCAGCACGAAAGGAGCCACCGAATCGCTCGAGGCGGTGCTGCCCGTGCTGGGGCATGCGATCCAACTCCTGCACGGCAACACCCGCCACGAGTGAATCTCAACGCAGACATCGGTGAGGGGGCGGACGAAGATGAGGCGATGCTCGCCTGCGTCGACAGCGCCAGCATCGCGTGCGGCGTCCATGCCGGCTCGGCGTCGATCACGATCGCAACCGCGCGGCGGTGCTGCGCGCTCGGGATCGAGGTTGGAGCACATCCGGGCTACGACGACCGAGGTGGCTTCGGGCGCCTCGACCAGTCGATCTCGCCGGATGAGATCGAGGCGCTGGTCGCTTTCCAGGTGGCGTCCCTCGCCGCCGTCGCCTCGATCGCTTTCATCAAGCCGCATGGCGCGCTGTACCACCGATGCCAGCGCGACCCCGCCGCGGGCGACGCGCTCGCCCGGGTCGCCCGAGCGCACGGCGTGGGGCTGATGGGCCAGCCTGGATTCGAGATCGTCGCGGCGGCTCAGCGCGCGGGTGTCCCGGCCTATCGCGAGGGCTTTGCGGACAGGTTGGTCCTTGCGGACGGAACGCTTGCACCGCGCAGCGAGCCGGGCGCGCTGCTGACCCCACCGGCCGCGGCCGAGCAGGCTGTCAGGCTCGCCCGGTCGGGGCGCGTGGACACGATCTGCGTCCACGGCGACTCGAAGGGAGCCGGCGTTTTGGCGGCCGCGGTGCGAAAGGCGCTTCGGGACGCCGGAATCGAGACGCGACCTCTCAAGAGGTGAATCCCGCGGGGACGCTGGCGCTCAAGCTCGTGCTCACGCCCGTCCTCGTGGGTGGGGCGAGCCTGGCGAGCCGGAGGTGGGGCTCGGCGGTCGGCGGTTGGCTGATCGGCATCCCCTTCACCTCGGGTCCGGTCGCGTTGTTCCTGGCGCTCGACCCGGGTCCGCGCTTCGCGGCCACCGCGGCGGCCGGGATCATGGCCGGCACCGCGTCGCAGGCGGCTTTCTGTCTTGCCTATGCCTGGACCGCACAGGCACGGGGATGGGCTCTCTCACTCGCCGCGGCGAGCGCGGCGTTCGGGCTGGTGACAATCGTGTTGAGGCCGGTCGCGCTGCCAAGGCCCGTTTTCTTTGTCGCCATGCTGGCAGTGCTCGCCGTGTCGCTTCCGACTATGCCCCGGGTCATGCCGCGTCCCAACGCGACGGTTCAATTTCACGGGGGAGGCGGGCCTCCCCCGTGGAGCCCCCACCGAGACACGCGACGCATGGAGGCGTTCGGTGGGCCACGCTGGGTGACGGCCGGAGTGAATCCGGCCTACAGCCGCCATCCGTCTCAGTTTCCGCGCTGGGACATTCCCGCCCGCATGATCGTCGCGACGGTGTTCGTGATCGTCCTCACCACCGCGGCGCCACTTCTCGGGGCGCGCCTGGCCGGACTCCTCGCTCCCTTTCCGCTGTACGCGAGCGTGCTCGCCACGTTCGCGCATCGCCTCGAGGGCACCGATGGCGCGGTCGCTGTCTTGCGCGGCCTGCTGCTGGGACTGTTTGCTTTTGCGGCTTTCTTCTTCGTTCTCGCCGAGCTCCTCGAGACGAGCATCGCGGTCGCGTTCCTGGGCGCGATATGTGTCGCGCTGGCGATGCAGGCAGTGTCGCTTTTCGTCGGACGGCGCCTGGGTCTCGCCTGACGGTGAGCGTGCAGATCGCGGAGCTCAGCGACGTCCAGGACCTGCGCGAGCTTGCGGAGCTGTTTGGGGTGGTCTGGGCCAGGCCAGGCGAGCCGCCGATCAGCTCGGACGTGCTGAAGGCGCTCGCCCATTCGGGCAACTACGTCTCCGGCGTCTACGTCGACCGGCGTCTGATGGGTGGTCTGGTCGGGTGGCTCGGCGGCGTGCCGCCGCATGCGCTGCTCATGCACTCGCACATCCTCGGCGTGCTGCCGGATACGCAGGCACGCGGCCTCGGGTTCGAGCTGAAGCAGCATCAACGGCGCTGGTGCCTCGCGAGAGGCGTCAGGGTCATGGAGTGGACGACCGACCCGTTGATCAGCCGCAACGTGTATTTCAACCTGTCGAAGCTCGGCGCGCAGGCGCCCGAATACCTCGTCGACTTCTACGGCGACATGGGGGACGGCATCAATGCCGGTGACGAGTCCGACCGGTTCCTGATCCGCTGGCAGCTCGACTCGGCAGAGGCTGAGGCGGCGGGCGCCGGACGGGCAGCCGAGCCGGACGTCGACGCGCTGAAAGCGGGCGGCGCCGCGGTCGTGCTGGGCGTCGGCGCCACAGGTGGGCCGGAGATCGCGCGCTCACGATCTCGCGTCCTTCTATGTCAGGTGCCCGACGACGCCGTCGAGCTGCGCCGCACCGACCCCGCGCTTGCGCGCACATGGCGACATGCGCTGCGCGCCGCGATGACCGATGCAATGGACGCCGGCTATGAGGTGACGGGCGCCACGAGGTCCGGCTGGTTCGTGCTCGAAAGCAGCAGCTTCTAGACTTTTGGCGTGCTGCAGGTAGGGGACAAGGCTCCCGACTTCAAGCTGCCGACCACCGGCGGACAAGAGCTCACCCTGGGCGATGCGCTGCAGAAGCATCGGTCCCTCGTCTTCCTTTTCTATGTGCTCGATTTCACCGGTGGTTGAAGGACTGAGCTGACCGAGTTCCGGTCCAGGTACGACGACGCGACATCGAACGGGGTCGGCATCTACGCCATCAGCGTGGACTCTGTGTTCTCCCACCAGGCCTTCGCCAAGGAGCTCGGCGGCCTGCCCTACGACCTGATCGGCGACTTCGAGCGGAAGATGGTCACCGACTACGGCGTGCGCCGGGACGACGTCGCCGGGTACTCCGGGATGGCCCGCCGGACGATCTTCATCGTCGACCGCAACGGCGTCATCCGCTGGACGTGGGTGGCTTCCCGCGAGAAGCCCCAGCCCGACTACGACGCCGTCATCGCCGAGGCCAAGAGGATCGCGGCGGAAGGGTGAGCAACAGCGTCATCGCGCCGATCGACAAGGGCTGGACGGAGCTCAACAACCTGGTGGATTCTCTGGGACCGAAAGACCTGACCATCACCGGCTCGGATGGGTGGGCGGTCAAGGACCACCTGATCCACATCGCCGCGTGGGAGCACTCGCTCCTTGCGCTGCTCGATGGGCGGGACCGGCTCACCGCGATGGGGGTGCCCAACGCCGGTGAGGAGACGGACGCGATCAACGCCGCCGTGTGGTCGCTGCATAACGACAAGACGCCCGAGCAGGCGCTGGCGTATTTTCGCGACACCCACGCGCTCCTCATGGCCCTGCTCTCCAAGCTGAGCGACGAGGACCTGCACCTGTCTTACAACCACTACCAGCCCGATGATCCGCGCGATCCGAACGACAACCGGCCTGTCGTGGATTGGGTGACCGGCAACACGTACGAGCATTACGCCGAGCACGTCGACTGGATCAATCAATTGGTCAAGGACGCAAGCGCCAAGCGCTGAGCCGCCCGCATGGCGAGCGCCTTCTCGACGGAAATCACCGCAAACCGGAGCTCGTCGCCTGGCGCGAGCTGCGCCGCGACCGGCATGGATGCAGTGATCACCGCGGCCACGACGGGATAGCCGCCCGCGGTCTGGTGGTCGGCCATGAGGAGGATCGGCCGGCCGCCGGATGGAACTTGGACCGAGCCCGCCACAAGTCCGAAGGAGAGCACCTCCTCTCCTCTTGTTTCGAGCGCCGGCCCGTCCAGCCGGTAACCCATCCGGTTGGATTCGTGGCTCACGTTGAACGTGGAATCGAAGATCGCCGCTCGCGACTCATCGGTGAGCATCGCGATGTGCGGCCCCTCGATCACGTGCAGCGTGTGGTCGTCGTAGTCCGGCAGCAGGTTGGCGGCGAGGCCGCGCGGCGGGACGTCAACCGGGCCTCCCGCCGCGATCACGTCTCCGTTGACCAGGGCGCGGCCGTGCATGCCTCCACGACCGGTCATCAGGTCGGTCGACATCGACCCGAGCCAGCGGTCAGCCGCGATGCCGCCGGAAACCGCGATGTACGCCCGTGCGCCGCGCCGTCTGCGGCCGAACGTCAGCTCATCGCCTCGAGCGAGCGGCACGGCGGTCCACATGGGAGCGGTGTCGCCGTTGACGCGTGGTTCGAAGTCGCCTCCCGTGATCGCGATCACGCATTGCTGCTCGGCGACGAGACGCGGCCCGCTCAAGGTGCATTCGAGCGTCGCCGCGGTTCTGTCATTGCCGACGATCAGGTTGGCCGCCGTGTGGGCGAAACGGTCCATCGCACCGCCAGGCGGCACCCCGGACGCCACCGCCTGTGGCCGCCCGACGTCCTGGATGGTCGTCAAGAGGCCGGCTTCGTTGACTCGCAGGACCTCCGTCATTCAGAGACGCGGAAGAATTTGATGCGATCCCCGGCGCGGAAGAGGCTCGGCGGGTCACGGTCCGGAAAGAAGAGCCTGACCGACGTGCGCCCGACCAGGTGCCAGCCGCCGGGGCTCGCGAGCGGATAGATGCCGGTCATCCGGCCCGCGATCGCCACCGACCCCGCGGGCACCTGCGTGCGCGGCGCCGGCCGGCGTGGCAGCGCGAGCTCCTCGGGCAGCGGACCGAGATAGGCCCACCCAGGCACGAAGCCGACGAGGAACGCCCGGTAGATGGGCCGGCCGTGGAGCTCGATGAAGCGCTCGTGCGACATGCCGAGCCGAGCCGTGACCGCGTCGAGATCCGGTCCGTCGTAGACGACCGGGATGCGATGCAGACGGCCGGGCTCCTCCATCGGTGGACGCTTCGAGGCGAGGCGCCTTATCGCCGCGCCCAGCGCTTCGTGCGTGACCTGGTCAGGATCGAACTGCACTGTCACGCTGACGCAGCCGGCGACCGCTAGGCGCACGTCGCGCCGTTTCTTCAGCGCCGCCGCAAGCGCGATCGCCCTCGTGTTGATCGCCGTGTCGAGCCGCGTGCCCAGCTCCGCGAAGAGCGCGGTGTCACCGAGCGGCTGGACGCGGATCCTTGGCGCGTAGCGCTGCGGCGGCATGTGCGCTCACAAGGATGGCGTAGAAGATGCCAGGCACGAGCCCGACGCACAGCAGCCCGGCGCAAGCGAAACCCACCGCCCACGCGGTGACCATCGCGGCGGCCGCGGTGTTCCACGTCGCGAAGTCGTTTCGCACGGCGTGAAGCGCCGCGCCCACGTCGAACAGGTCATGCGGCTGTCCCGACGAGGCGAATGCGGCGGTCGCGTGCGGCATCACGAGCAGGACGACCAGACCCCATGGAAGGGCGAGGACGAAAAATGCGACCGCGTGCGCAAGCGTGGCGTCCGAAACGGGCAGCATCTCGGCAAGTGGGTTCCATGCCAGGGCAAACGGCGCCACGGTGATGGCGAGCGCGAGCGTGGTCCACGACCCGTCGAAGATCAGTCGCGCGGAAAGCGTCCACGCCGGCGGACCCTGCGACGGGGCTTGTTCCGCGGCCCGCGTCGCGGCGATCGCGTAGCCCAGAAGCGGGATGAACAGGACCGCGGCGCCAAGGACGACCAGCACGCCCACCGCCCAGCGCGACCACCTGCGGCCGCGAAAGGGCCAGGCGAACGACTCCGCGACGAGCTTCACGCCGCAACCTTAAGCCGGGCTTCTGGAGTGGCTTCGCGCGGCCGGACTCATCCCGGCGCACGGCTAAGGAGATCCGACCGGGCTCGTCACCAATCGGTAGCGATGCTCAGGGCGGCCAGGGCCGCCGTAGCGCATGGTCAGCTCGGCGCGACCGTGCTGGCACAGATGGTCCAGGTAGCGTCGCGCCGTCACGCGGCTGACCCCCGCCTCCTCGGCCACCGCGGCCGCGGGCAAACCTGACTGCGAGCGTCCGAGCGCCTGGACGACGAGCTCGAGCGTGGCGTCGGACAGGCCCTTGGGCAGGGTCTCCATGCGCGCGGTGCGCAGCGCGCTGAAGATGCGGTCGACGTCACCCTGCTCCGCATGCGCGATGCGGGTCATGCGCTCGCGCGCCGCGGCGTAGGAAAGCAGCTTTGCCTCGAAGGTCGCAAACAGGAACGGCTTGATCAGGTAGTGGACGACTCCGCCGCGCATGGCCGTGCGGAGGCTGTCCACGTCGCGGGCCGCGGTGATGGCGATCACGTCGACCGCGGGGTGATCGTCCTCTCGCAGGCGCTGCAAGACTTCGAGCCCCGAGAAGTCGGGCAGATAGACGTCGAGCAGGACAAGATCCGGCCTCAATTGGTTAACGTCCTCGAGCGCGCCTTCGCCGGTGTGCGCGCGGCCCGCGACCTCGAATCCCGCAACCCGCTCGACGTAAGCGCAATGAAGGTCGGCGACGCGGTAATCGTCATCGACGACGAGAGTGCGAATCACGCCTTCACCGCGACCTTCAACGGCACGCGCACGGTGAAGAGTGCGCCGCCTTCGTTGACGACCGTCACGGAGCCGCCGTTGCGATGCGTCACCTGGCGGACCAGCGCGAGCCCGAATCCCCGTCGCTTGCGGTCCGGCCCCGCTTTGGTGCTGAAGCCCTCCTGGAAGATCTGGCCGTCCACGCCCGGCGGGATGCCCGGACCCGAGTCGTGGACCTTGATGACCAGCTCCGAGTGCTGCTCGGTGACCGACACGCTGACCCACCGTTCGCCGTTCGTAGTGGCAGCAGCGTCGAGCCCGTTGTCGATGAGGTTGCCGAGCAGCGTGATGAGGTCCTCGCTGTCGAGCGAGCTCCGCGTCATCACCGTGTTGTCGCTGACACGCAGCTCGATGCCGCGCTCGGAGGCGATCGCAGCCTTGGCCAGCAGCAGCGCGCCGAGCACCGGGTCGCCGACGCGTTCGAGCAGCGACTCGGTGAGCTCCTGGTGCAGGCCCGAGGTCTGGGCGATGAGCTTCATCGCCTCTTCAGCGCGGCCCATCTGGACGAGGCCCGCGATGGTGTGCAGGCGGTTCGCGAACTCGTGCGCCTGGGCGCGCAGCGCGTCGGTGAGGCTGTCCACCCCCAGGCTGCGCGTGAGCCCTGTGAGCTCGGTCGCGTCGCGAAGGGTCGCGACGTGGCCGATCTCTCGCCCCCGCACGAGGATGGCGCGGCGGCTCGCGACGAGGACGCGGTCACCGGCGAGGAGCACCTCGTCCTGGTCCTTGAGCCCGCCCGACAGGAACTTAAGCAGGCGTCCCTGCGGCAAGACCTGCGAGAGCTTGCGACCGACGCAGTCGGCCGGGAGCGCGAGAAGCCGGCGCGCCTCGTCGTTGGCCAGCGTGATGGTTCCGTCGGCCGCCGTCGCGATGGCTCCTTCGTGAATGCCCTGCAGGCTTGCCTCGCGCTCCTCCAGCAGACCTGCGATCTCGAATGGCTCGAGCCCGAACGTCTGCTGCTTCAGACGCCGCGCGAGCAGCCATGACGCGATGACCCCGATTGCCAGCGATGGAAGCAGCGTCGAGGCAAACCCGGGCAGCTCGCCCAGCCAGCGCTGGGTCAGCGGCGGTTCGAGGAAGCCGACGGAGACCATGCCGATGACGTGGCCGTCGTGGAAGATGGGCGCCTTGCCGCGCGCGGAGACGCCGAGTGTGCCCCGCTGCACACCGACCCACGTCTGGCCGGCCAGGACCACCGCCGGTTGTTCGTCGACTGGCTTGCCGATCAGCGCCGGGTTGGGGTGCGAATAGCGGATGCCCCTCGCGTCGGTCACCACCACGTAGCTCGCTCCGGTGGCGCGGCGGATCCGCTCCGCCGTCTTCTGGATGTCGCCGTTCGGGTCCTGGTTCAGCAGGGCGTTTTGAAGAGCGGTGTCGTTGGCCACCGACTGCGCGATCGCCAGCGAGCGCTGCTCGGACTGGCGGTCGAGCTCCTGGCTCGCCTGCCAGACGGCGGCCGCGGCGCCGATCAAGGCCGACACCAGGATGATCGCGACCTGGAAGCCCAGGATCTGGTAGGCGAGAGGAAGCCGGGTCTTCAAAGCTTGGTCTTCCGATCCTAGTACGGGTCACACGAAGTCATCGCCGACCAAAACGACCAAAACGGCCACAACGACCGCATGACTTGAAGTGGCGGGATGGGCCCGGCACATTCGGTGCGATGACTCCAGCCATCGAGCTTCGCGGCGTCACGAAGCGATTCCTCACCCCGTCGGGCGGCGTCTATACCGCGCTGCGCGACCTGCACATGACCGTCGACCCTGGAGAGTTCTGCGCCGTCGTGGGACCCACCGGGTGCGGCAAGTCGACCACCCTCGGCCTCATCTCCGGCCTGGAACCGCCCAGCGAAGGCGAGGTCGAGGTGCTCGGCAAGCCCGTCAACGGCATCGCGGACGGCATCGGCTACGTCTTCCAGTCCGACGCGGTCTTTCCCTGGAAGACGGTGCTCGAAAACGTCGCCGCCGGGCCGCGGTATCGGGGTGCGTCGAACCGCGACGCGCGCGAGCGAGCCCGCGACTGGATCTCTCGAGTCGGCCTCAGCGGCTTCGAGGACCGCTATCCGTACCAGCTGTCGGGTGGCATGCGCAAGCGCGTGGCGCTGGCGCAGAGCCTGATCAACGGCCCGCGCATCCTGCTCATGGACGAGCCGTTCAGCGCGCTCGACGTGCAGACGCGGTCGCTGATGGAGAACGAGCTACTCGGCCTGTGGTCGGCGAGCTCCGCGTCCGTCGTCTTCATCACCCATGACCTGGAAGAGGCGATCTCGCTCGGCGACCGCGTGTTCGTCATGACCGCCGGCCCGGGGACCATGAAGAGCAACTACAAGATCGATCTTCCGCGTCCGCGCAACGTTGCGGAAATCCGCTTCCAACCGCATTTTGCCGAGATCTACGAAGAGATCTGGAAGGACCTCCGCGACGAGGTGCTTGTGAGCTATGAGCGTCAGAAGCGCGGCGCGGCGTAGGTTGGCTGTGAGCCGACCGCAAGAGCAGGCCGCGCGGCCGGTGGTCGACCTTGCCGCAAGGCGCCGCCAGCAGGCGCGACGCCGGCAGGTGTCCGTCCAGCTGCTCCGCCTGGCGGTCGCGGTCATCGTCCTCGGCGGCTGGGAGCTCGGCGCCCGGTCGGGCGTGATCGACAAGTTCTTCTGGTCCCAGCCCTCTGATATCGCGACCACGCTCTGGCACTGGGTCAAGGACGGAACCGACCTCGGCCCGCTATGGGACCAGGTTTTGACGACCCTGGAGGAGACCGTCGGCGGTTTCGTGGTCGGCTCGATTCTCGGCGTGGTCCTCGGCGTCATCCTTGGACGGAACCGCCTGCTCTCCGACGTCATGGGCCCGTACATCAAAGCGGCCAACGCGATCCCGCGCGTGGTGGTCGGCGCGCTGTTCGCCATCTCGCTCGGCCTCGACATCAGGTCGAAGATCGCGACCGCCGCGGTGCTCGTGTTCTTCGTCGTCTTCTTCAACGCGTTTCAGGGTGTGCGCGAGGTCGATCGCAATCTGGTCGCGAACGCACGCATCCTCGGCGCGGACGGCCGGCGGCTCACGACCGAGGTCATCATCCCGTCGGCGCTCTCCTGGATCATCGCGAGCCTCCACACGAGCTTCGGCCTGGCCCTGGTCGGCGCCGTGGTCGGCGAGCTGTTCGGCGCGACCGCGGGTGTGGGCGAGCTCATCTACTCGGCCAAGAACAACTTCGACGCCGCCGGCGTGTTCGCGGGCATGGCGTTGCTGGCTGCCATGGCGCTGGTGGCAGAGGCGTTGATCACAGCGCTCGAGGACCGGCTCATCCGGTGGCGGCCGCCGGTCGCCACCGAGACAAGGATTTGAAAAAGGAGAGGCGTATGCGATTCGGCAGGCGATTACTTGGTTCCATCTCGGCGATCATCGTGTTGGCGGCGTGTGGCAGCTCGTCCACACCGAGCACCACGACCGTTCAGACCGTCTCGCTGAAGATCATGGTCGGCGGTCTCAGCAAGCAGATCTACCTTCCCAACAAGCTGACCGAGGCGCTCGGCTACTTCAAGGACGAGCACCTCGACGTGACGCTGATCGACGAAGGCTCAGGCCAGGCCTCGGAAGAGGAGGTCGTCGCGGGCAACGTCGACGCGGGCTCGGGCGCCTATGTGCACCCGATGGTGCTCAACACGCAGGGCAAGAAGATCGAGACCATCTGCCAGTTCGGCATCGCGCCGGGTGAGGCGGAGGTCATCGACTCGCGGCTCGCGGGCAGCATCACCTCGCCCAAGGACCTGGCGGGCAAGAACCTCGGCGTGACCGACCTCGGCTCGGGCACTCATGTTTTGACGCAGGCCATCCTCGGAAGTGCCGGGGTCGACCCGAAGAACGCCCACTACGTCGCCGTCGGCGCGGGCGACACGTTCATCGCCGCCATCGACCAGCAGAAGATCGCGGGCGGAATGACGACGGAGCCTACGATCACCCGCCTCACGACCTCCGGCAAGGGCAAGATCCTCGTCAGCCTGCTTACGCCAGCGGACACGCGCGCTGCCCTGGGCGGTGACTATCCGTTCATCGGAATCTTCGCTAAGAACGACTGGGTCAACGGCAACAAGGACGTGGCGCAGCGTCTCGTCAACGCTTATGTCAAGACCCTGAAGTGGATGCACTCGCACACCGCGGCCCAGATCGCGGACAAGATGCCCGCGGACTACATCAAGCCGACACGAGATCTCTACGTTCAGGCGCTGCAGGAGCAGCTCTCAATCTTTGGCACCGACTGCAAGATGCCCGTGGGCGGACCAGAGAACGTGCAGAAGATCCAGCAGCAGTTCGTGGCCAGCTACGCAGGCAAGACCGCGAACCTCAGCGAGACGTACACGAACGAGTTCGCGAACAAGGCGAGCTGAGCGATTGCCAACCGAAGGGCCGGGGCGACCCGGCCCTTCACTTTCTCTTGAGCTGGACCTCCACCCCGTCGCCGGACGGGCTCGCCTCGACGTCACCGGCTTTGATCCGGATGCCGTCCTCGACCCTCGTCGCGACCACCGAGCCTTCGTAGACGAGCTCGGCGAAGCGCCACTCCCCCTTGCCGTGCTTGCGCATGCGGACGATCACGCCCTGCGGGCTGCGCCACACGCCCTCACCGGATGGTTTGAACCCTCGGGTGATCAGCTCGCCCAGGACGTCCGGAATGATCTCCGGAGGCGGCTTGGGGGCCGGCCAGACGACCGGTTTGTCGTGCGTCCCCGGCCGTGGTGCCGCCTCGTGCACAGCTGGCCTCCGCGCTCGCGCCTGCTCGAGGGAGAGCCGCAGCAGCTCGGAGCCCTCCTCCTGCGCGAAGAACGCGCCCGAGATGCGGGCCTGGTCCTGCGAGCGCCGGATGCAGTTCGCACAGTCGGACTCCGCGTCGAAGGCCATGAAGGAGCCGCCGACCAGGACCTGGCCGCACAGCGTCGTGACCGGGCCGGTCCGCGGGACTTTCGGAGTCAGATGAATCCGCCCGCCGGACTTCCGGCGGACTGATTCCAGCTTCACCTTGTGGACGCCCACCCGCTAATGATGGGCCTCGGGTAGACCCCCGGCTGTGGGCGCTTATCCAGTAGCCGATGAGTCTTTTGATCATGCCCCAGGCGAGAACGCGCTTTCGCCCGCCGGCGCTCGCCCTGGCCGAGGAGGCGCACTTCGACTCCCGGACGGCGCGGCGAGCGGTGGCCGCGATCGAGCGCGCCGCCGGGAGGGCTCCCGCCGGCAGGCTCTCGATTCGAAGCGACGTGGATGACCTCGGGGTCGGCGACGTGCGGCGGGCCCTGTCGGGCTTGCCGGCGCCGGGTGACTACCGGGTCGTGGTCAAGCCGCTGCGCTACCGGACGCGGCCGCACCTGGCCGGGTTGTGCGAGTTCGACGTCGGGCGGATCCTCCTGTGCGTACCCGAGCCGTTTCGCGCGTTTGACGAGCTCGTCTACTACAGCGCGAGGCGCAAGCCGGGCGCCGGGATGCGGTTCGCCTGGGTGGCGGAGAAGGTCAGGTTCCGCACGGTCCGCGAGGTGCTCCGCTTCGTCTATCTGCACGAGTGGCTGCACTGGTACATGCGCGAGATGTTGGGTCGGCGGTCGGGCGCCGAGACCGCGTGCGACAGGTTCGCGCTCCGCAACTTCCGGCGCCGCCAGGTGACCGTCGACGACGCGCTCGAGGCGCTCGAGGGAACTCGGATGCAGCCCGTGCCTGAGCCGTTCCGCCTGGCGGCCTAGGGTCGCGGCATACCGCCCCGTTGGCGCCAACGGCGCAACTCCAGGGCGCCGGATGCACACCGTTGGCGTCACCGGTGCCGATAGAGGTCGATTTCGCGACCAGCTATCTGACTGAGCTTTTCTCTCTCGGGTTGGGCAGCGGCGTCAGGGTGGCCTCGACCTGCTCGCGCAGGTACTCGAACGACGGCGGCAGCGAGATGCGCTCGCCGAGGTGCTCCTTCGGCTCGTCCGTGGCGAACCCAGGGCCGATTGTCGCGATCTCGAACAACACGCCGCTCGGCTCGCGGAAATAGATGGAGCGGAAGTAGAAGCGGTCGATGACCGGCGTCGGGTCGCCGCCATGCTCGATCACGTGGCTGCGCCACGCGACGTGGTCCTCCGTCGTCGAGCTCCACGCGACGTGGTGGACGGTGCCCGAGCCGCCGAGGCCGCGTGCCTCCAGTGCGGCGTCATAGACGAAGAAGGAGCCGCGCGCGTCGCCTCTGGATTCGTAAGTGTCGGGGCCGGTGCCCTCGAAGCCAACCGCCTCCGTGAGGAATTGGTGGCTGGCGCCGCGGCGGCGCTCAAAGGCGCGGACGCCCGCGAAGCCTTGAAGCGCAAGCTCCTCCGGGATCTCCGGATGCCTGGCGGCGAGAGGTGCGTCCGGCGTCGGTGCGGCGATCAGCTCGAAGCCGAGTCCCTCCGGGTCGTCGAAGCGGAGCCGGTCGTCCTCGCGGACAGTCTCAAGGCCGGCCCCGGCCAGCCGCTTGGCCCAGAAGTCGAGCGCCTTCTCCGAGCCGACGCGAAGGCCGATGCGGTGGATCATTCCGGCGCCGGCGCGGCCGCGCGCCAGGCCGGGATACTCGAAGAACGTGAGGTCGGCGCCCGGGCTGCCGTCCTCGTCGGCGTAGAACAGGTGGTAGACGCTGGGGTCGTCCTGGTTGACCGTCTTCTTGACCAGCCGGAGACCCATCACGCCGGTGTAGAAGATGACGTTGCGGGTCGCGTCGGCGGTGATGGCGCTGATGTGGTGGATGCCGTTGAGCTTCTTCATCTCGATAAGGCCAACCCGAGAGATACCCAACTTTGTTCCGGGCGTAACAGGGGCCGCGTTTCGCGCGTAGAACCGTTACGGAGCTTGGACGACGACCTGGCGCGGCGTATGGAGCGTGCGAAGGCAGGTGACGGTAGTGCCTTCGGCGAGCTGCTCTTGCCTGTCATCGACCCTGCCTTCCGACTTGCCATGACGATGCTCGATGACCGGCAAGCGGCGGAGGACGCGGTGCAGGAGGCCGCGTTGAAAGCATGGCGTAAGCTCGGCCGCTTCCGGAGCGGGTCGGAGCTGAGGCCGTGGTTCCTCGCCATCGTCGCCAACGAGTGCAGGACGGCACGTCGCTCTCGCTGGTGGCGCGTCCTTCGTCTTCCGGATGTGCCCCCGGAGCCGAGCGTCAGAGATCGCGGGGCCGAGCACATCGACCTCGACAGGGCCCTGGATCGCCTGCCTCGTCATCACCTCCTCGTCCTTTCTCTCTACTACCACCTCGACCTGCCCATCGAAGAGGTGGCGCGCGTCCTTCGGTGCTCCGAGGGCGCGGCCCGGCAGCGGATCCACCGCGCGCTCGCCGCGCTGCGGCCGGGCATGGTGGCGGAGGTGGACGCGTGACTCGGGACGAAGAAGAGCTTCGCCGCGCCCTCGAGGCGAGGAGCGGGGCGCCTGCACCCGAATTCCAGGCGAGGCTGACCGCCGCGCTCGCGGCCGGGCCGCCGGCGTCGAGATTGGTGCCGGTGATGGCTCTTGTGGCGGCCACGATCCTGACATTGGCGACCGTGGGGACTCTGGTCTGGGCTGGGTCCGCTGTGCGGGGTGTGCGCCACGGCGGCATCACGAGCTCGGCGCGTACGGTCACACCGTCGCCGATGCCTACGGTATCGATAGGTCAGCCGGTGGCGGGAGTGCTCACCCCACCTCCAGGCCCGACACCGATGCCCGATACGGTCACCTTGAGCGCGCCGTCCCGTGACGTCGTGTGGGCGTTGGTGGCGGACATGTACCTATACAGCTCGACGGATGGGGGCAACACGTGGCAGCAGCGTCCACTTCCGCCTGATCCACCCGGGAGCCCCTTCTCCGACGTCTCGTTCGTGGACGACCAGAACGGCTGGCTCTTGAGAGGAGGTCCAGGCGCGACGCAATGCAGCTTCGGAGGCGCGACCATCTGGCACACCTTCGACGCAGGTACGACATGGCAGCGGGTCGTTTACGTCGACTATCAACACGAAATCGCCCAGTCGATCGGCTTCGCGCAGTGCAAGGAAAACCTGTCCTTTATCGACGTGACGCATGGCTTCGTCGACGGGTGGGACGACAACGGACGACCGACCATCTATCGCACCGCGGACGGCGGGGTGACCTGGTCGGCCCGCACGCTGGCTGATCCTCCGGGATTCACCACGTACGGCTCCGGCGATGCGCTGCGCGCGGGTCGGGTGAAGAGCTTTGGCCCCACCCTGCTCGTTCAGGCGTATGGAATGCAACCGAATGGATTCCACGGATACGTGTTTCAGTCAAGCGATGGCGGAAGCACATGGACCTACTTGGCCGACTTGTCCAGGCCGCTCGATGTGACGTTCGTGACCGCCACGCGTTGGATCGAGATCGTGGGTCATATGGAGTCAACCGACTCTGGAAGAACCTGGCACCCGTTCACGTCCGACTACCACTCGCAGGCGGCGGGGGCGGCGCCGCAGGTCGTCTTCGCCGACCCGCTCATCGGTTACGCCACCGTGCGCAGCGACATCCAGCGGACGATCGACGGCGGCGCGCACTGGACCCATATCCGGACGCCGGGGATGTAGCACCTCGCATAATCGTCCGGCGCTATGCCGGTTCGGGTGGTGGGGTTTGACGGTGACGACACGCTGTGGCACAGCGAGACTCGCTTCCATGTCACGCAGCGTGAGTTTCGCGACCTGATCCAGCGGCACGCGCCGGACGCCGACGTGGACACCCGGCTCGCCGAGATGGAGATGAAGAATCTCGCCATCTACGGCTACGGGGTCAAGTCGTTCACGCTGTCGATGCTCGAGACGGCGATCGAGCTCACGCAGGGGCGCATCCCCGCCAGCGACCTGGAGGTGATCCTCGGGTGGGGCAAGCGGATGCTCATGGAGCCGACCGAGCTCCTCATTGGCGTCGAGGACACGCTGCGGGGCCTGAGCGAGCGCTACGACATGCTGCTCATCACGAAGGGCGACCTGTTCGACCAGGAGAGCAAGCTCGCCCGCTCAGGCCTGGGCAACCTTTTCCTCGGCGTCGAGATACTGACCGAGAAGAACGTCGACACCTACCGCGGCATCTTCCAGCGGCGTGCGATGAAGCCGGAGGATTTCGCGATGGTGGGCAACTCGCTGCGGTCTGACGTGGTGCCCGTCGTGGAGATCGGCGGACATGCGGTGCACATTCCCTACGAGGTGACCTGGCATCACGAGCACGTCCCGGAGGACCAATTACCTGCACAGGGTTGGACTCGCATCTCGAGCATTACCGAGCTGCCGGGAATCCTGGACCGCCTCTAAGCGGCTCCGGCTCGCGTCCCCCCTCCAGTCATCAGCAGACCCAGGCGCTCTTCAGGCGTGTCCGGCGACTCGATGCTGACGATCCGCCCCTCGTACATCACAGCGATGCGGTCCGACAGCGATCGGACCTCGTCGAGCTCGGCCGAGACGAGAAGGACGGCAGCGCCTTCATCGCGCTCCTTGACGATCTGGCGGTGGATGAACTCGATCGCGCCGATGTCGACACCGCGGGTCGGCTGGGCGGCCAGCAGCACCTTTGGATTGCCGCCCATCTCGCGCGCGACGATCACCTTCTGCTGGTTGCCACCGGAAAGATTTCGCGCCGCGACGTCGATGCTCGGGGTGCGGATGTCGAAATCCTTCACGAGGCGCCGCGCCCAGTCGCGGATCGCGACCAGCTTCAGGACGAACTCGTTCCACGAGAACTTCGCGGTCCGCTCACGACCCAGGATCGAGTTCTCCGCGATCGAGAAGGCGAGCACGAGCCCGGTGCCCCGCCGGTCTTCGGGAATGAACGCGACCCCGGCGTCGCGCTCCGTGTTCGCGTCCATCGTCGTGATGTCGCGATCGGCGAGCAGCACGCGGCCTCCGGTCGCCCGCCTTATGCCCGCCAGCACCTCCATGAGCTCGCTCTGTCCGTTGCCCTCGACCCCGGCGATGCCCAGGATCTCCGCATACCGCAGCTCGAAGGAAACTCCTTTCAGCGCCGGCACGCCCCGGTCCGAGCTGGCCGTCAGGTCCTCGACCTTCATCGCCACCCCGCCGGGCTTCGCGGGTTTCTTGTCGACGCGAAGGAGCACCTCGCGGCCGACCATCAACGTCGCGATCTCCTCTTCGTTGGTGTCCTTCGTGATCAGGTGGCCGACCACCTTCCCGCGCCGCATCACGGTGATGCGGTCCGAGATCTCGAGCACCTCCTTCAGCTTGTGGCTGATGAAGATGATCGTCTTGCCGACCTTCACCAGGTCGCGCAGGACGCTGAACAGCTCCTTGCTCTCTTGCGGGGTCAGCACGCCCGTGGGCTCGTCGAGGATCAGGATGCTTGCGCCGCGGTACAGCACCTTCACGATCTCGGCGCGCTGCTGCAGCCCCACGGGAAGATCCCCCATCCGGGCGTCGGGGTCCAGGGCCAGGCCGTAGCGCTTGGTCAGGTCCTCGATCGCCGCCCGGGCGCGCCGGCGGTCGAAGAAGTCGGGGCCGGTCACCGGCTCGCGCCCCAGCATGATGTTCTCGCCGACCGAGAAGACCGGTATGAGCATGAAATGCTGGTGGACCATGCCGATGCCGAGCGAGATCGCCTCGCGCGGGCCCGCCATGTGCACGGTCTTGCCGTCGATGACGATCTCTCCGGAGTCCGGGTGCAGGAGCCCGTACAGGATGTTCATCAGCGTCGACTTGCCTGCGCCGTTCTCGCCGACGAGGGCGTGGATCTCGCCCGTGCGGACGCTGAAGTCGACGTGGTCGTTGGCCAGCACGCCGGGGAACCGCTTGACGATTCCTCGCATCTCGACCGCGAGTGGCGCTTCGCTCATTCCGACCCCGGCACGTAAGGAAGGCCGTCGGCGGCGGGCGGGATGCTCCGGCCGACCAGGCCCGCCAGCACGATGAGCGTGATCAGGTACGGCAGCATGCTCAGCAGGTACTGGGAGATGTGGATGATCGAGTTGTTCGCGTAGATCGCCTCGCCCAGTGCAAAGATCAAGCACGCGATGAACGCGCCGAACGGCGTCCACTTGCCGAAGATCATCGCCGCAAGCGCGATGTAGCCGCGGCCGTCGGTCATGTTGGGCACGAACGTGTTGGCAACCCCTATGGCGAGGAACGCGCCTGACAACCCCGACAGAAGCCCGCTCGTGATCACCGCGCCGTAGCGAATCAAATAGACGTTGATGCCTGCGGTGTCGGCCGCCATCGGGTGCTCGCCGACGGCGCGGATGCGAAGGCCGAGGCGCGTCTGGAACAGGACGACGTGGGTCAGGACGAGGAGCACCAGGGCGACGTAGACGATCACGTTCTGCTGGAACACGACCTGACCGATGAAGGGCAATTGGTCGAGGGCTGGGACCTTGATGTCGGGCAGAAGCTCGCTCTGGGTTACATGGCCGACGTCCTGGAGCCCATAGATGCGGTTGATCAGGAAGACGGTCAGGCCGGCGGCGAAGATGTTGATCGCGATCCCGCTCACGATCTGGTCCGCCCTGAACCGGATCGACACGATGGCGTGGACCGACGCCATCAGCGCGCCCGCCAGCATCGCGACGCCGGTGGCCAGCCACGGGTTGTGCAAGGCCAGGTCCGCGACCACCGCGAAGAAGGCGCCTGTGAGCATCATCCCTTCCATCGCGATGTTCACCACGCCGCTCCTCTCCGAGACGACACCGCCCAGCGCGGGCAGGAGCAGCAGCACCGCGGCGGCGAGCGTCGCCTGCCACAGGTTCGCGGTGACCAGCAGGTGGAGGATGTCGGACAGCGCGGTCATGCGGGTGGCGGCTCCGCCGCCTCGCTCATCAGCGGCGCGGAGGGCGGCAGCTCAGGCGGCATGGCGGTCGGCCTGCCGGCAAGGCCAGGGATGCGCTGCCGGATGGCGCCGACGAAGTTGGCCGCGATGCTGAAGAGGATCAGCGCTTGCAGGATCAGGACGAGGTTGCTCGAGATGCCCGCGTCTGCCTGCATGACCTGGCCGCCCGCGTGCAGCGCGCCGAACAGAATCGCCGCGAGCACGATGCCCACCCCGCTGCCCAACCCGAGGAGCGCCACCGCGATCGCGTCGAAGCCCGTGGTGTCGCTGAAGTACTTGTCGGTCAGGTTGTGGTCGACGCCGGCGATCTGCACCGCTCCCGCCAGGCCCGAGAAGGCGCCCGCGATGAGCATCGTGACGATGATCGTCCGGCGCACGCTCACACCCGCATAGCGCGCCGCCTTCTGGCTCTGCCCGACCGCGCGTATCTCGTAACCGAGCGAGGTGCGCCACAAGAGGAACGCGAAGACGGCCGCGGCGGCGATCGCGATCAAAAGGCCCGTGTGCACCCGGTACACGCTCGCGGGCAGTCCGAAGATGATCAACGAGTTGTCGGCAGGGAGAATCGTCGCGAGCCGAGCCCCCGGGCCGATGGGCTGCGACTTGGAGGTGCCAGGCCCAAGCTGCAGCGGGCCTCCGATGATCAGGTAGCGCAGAAGCCACTGCGCGATGTAATTCATCATGATCGTGGTCACCACCTCGTGGGCGCCCACGGTCGCTTTGAGGACGCCCGCGACGCCGGCCCACAGGGCACCGGCGACCATGCCGCCCACGAGCACCATCGGCAGCAAGATTGGCGTTGGCAGACCGCTGAACTTGATCCCGATCGCGGTGCAGGCGATGGAGCCCGCGATCAATTGACCCTCCGCGCCGATGTTGAACAGGTTGGCCCGGAACGGCAGGGCCACGGCGACGCCGGTGGTGATGAGCGGGATGATGAAGACGATCGTGTTGGACACTTGCAGGGCGGGGTTCTCACCGTTGCAGGCGATGCCGAACCCGCCGCAGATGAGCGCTCCGTACGCGCCGAACGGGTTGCCGCCGGTCACCGCCACGATCACGGCGCCGACGACGAAGGCCAAGACGACTGAGCCGAGAGGCATCGCGAGCCCGCCCGCGAGGCGGCGCAGGACCGGCGGCGCCAGAGGAGGTCGGGGACGGGCGCGCCTCGGCGGCGCGCCCGTTGCGGTGGCTATGGCTGAGCGGTCGCGGCGCCCAATTGCCTGGCTACCAAGTCTTGTCCGATGGGGGTACCAGGGCGCCTGACTGGATCTGGCCCTGGATCTTGTCGAGCTCGGTCTTGAGCTCGGGCGGCACGGTCAGGTTGTCGATCGCGTAACCGGCGCCCCCGTTCTTGATCTCGAACGTCAGGGCCCCGCCGGCGAATTGGCCGTTGACGACGTTCTTGATCGCGGTGTACGTCGCCACGTCGACCTTCTTCAGCGCGCTAGCGATGACTGACGGGTCGGCCGTCTTCTGGTCGGCGTCGACGCCGATGCTGTACACGCCGCCCTGCGTGCCTTCCTGGAGCACGCCCTGTCCGCACCCGCCGGCGACCTGGAACAGGATGTCAGCGCCCTGCTGCACCTGGCTCTGGGCGACCGTCTTGCACTTGGCCGAGTCGGTGAAGTCGTTTGAGTATCCGACCAGCACGTTGATCTGCGGGTCTTCCATCTTCGCTGCCCAGCGGTAGCCGGCGATGTAGTGGTCGACGGGCGGGATGCTGATGCCGCCCACAGCGCCGATGATGTGCTGATTCTTCTTCGCCTTGCCATTCTTTTCCAGCCAGCCGGCGATCACTCCGACCATCGCCCCGGCGTCCTGCTCCTTGAAGAACAGGGACTCGACGTTGGCGTGCTTCAGGTCGTTGCCTTTGGAGTCGGTGCCGGCGCCGTCGATGATCGCGAAATGCACGCTCGGGAACTGCCCGGAAACTGTGCCCACCGCCTCCGCCATCAAGAAGCCGACGCCAATCACGAGGTCGTAGTTCAGGGACGCGTAGTGCGTGAGGTTCGGCACGTAGTCGTCGCCGCTCTTCGACTCCGTGACGTCGTCCTTGATCCCGAAGTCCTGCTTCGCCTTCTCCAGGCCGACGTAGGCCAGGTGGTTGAAGCTCTGGTCGTTCAGCCCGCCGATGTCGGTGACGAGCCCGATCTTGTACTGCTTGGTGGTGGTGCTCGGGGTCGACCCGCCGCACGCCGTCGCCAGCACCATCAACGCGGCAACCACACCCAGGAACCTGTACCGCTTGTGCCCCATCCTCGATGCTCCCTTCACTACGGAAAAGCCCGGCCAGACGGCCAGGCGCGGATCGCTCGGTCGGGCGGATTGTACACCCGCTTTAAATGGTGGTCTGGCGGTGCCCGCCGGGGGGCGCAGGGCGCACATTTACGATTGCCCGGATGAATCCGCTCGAAGTGATCGGCCGCAAGCGCGATGGTTACGAGCACACGCGGGAGGAGATCGAGTTCCTGCTCGCGGGTTATATCAGCGGCGACATCCCCGACTACCAGATGGCCGCGTGGTTGATGGCGGTCTGCATTCGCGGCATGACGGCGGGCGAGACGCTCGCGCTGACACAGGCGATGGTCGCGAGCGGCGACGTGCTGGACCTCAAGGCGATCCCCGGCATCAAGGTCGACAAGCACTCGACCGGCGGCGTCGGCGACAAGGTGACGCTGATCGCCGCCCCGCTCGCGGCCGCCTGCGGCGTCAAGGTCCCCAAGCTCAGCGGGCGCGCGCTCGCCCACACCGGCGGCACGCTCGACAAGCTGGAATCCGTGCCGGGCGTCACGGTGGACCTCGACCCCGAGCGATTCATCAAGCAGGTGCTCGAGGTCGGCATCGCGGTCGCGGCCCAGTCGCCGCGCATGGTGCCGGCCGACAAGCTGCTGTACGCGCTGCGCGACGTGACCGCGACGGTGCCCTCGGTTCCGCTGATCTCGTCCAGCGTGATGTCGAAGAAGATCGCCGCCGGCGCGGACGCGATCGTCCTCGACGTCAAGTTCGGTCGCGGCGCGTTCATGCCCGACGTCGCATCGGCGGAGGCGCTGGCCGCCGAGATGGTTCAGCTGGGCGAAGACGCGGGGCGGCGCACCGTCGCGCTGGTCACCGCGATGGACAACCCACTGGGCCGCTCGGTCGGCAATGCGCTGGAGGTGAGTGAAGCGCTGGAGGCACTGTCGGGCAAGGGCGACGAGGAGCTGCTCGAGGTTTCTCTGCGCGTGACCGCGGAGATGTGCCGGCTTGCCGGGGTCGACGCCGACCCGGAGAAGGTGCTGCGCTCGGGAGCCGGCCGGGAGAAGTTCGAAAGCATGCTGCGCGCGCAAGGGGGCCACCTCGAGCGCGGACTGCCTATCGCTCCCGTGCAGCTGCCTGTGACTGCGCCGTCAGCAGGTTACGTGGAGTCGATCGACGCCCTGGAGGTCGGGCTTTCCGCCCTCGAGCTTGGTGCCGGCAGAATCCGCAAGGAGGACCGCGTCGACCCTGCGGCCGGTCTGGTCATCGAGGCGCCGGTCGGCGCGCGCGTCAACGCCGGCGACACGCTGGTCACGGTGCACGCGCGGTCGAAGGAGCTTGTCGAGCGCGTGACCTCGAGATTGCAGAAGGCCTGGCGGCTGACGGATCGCGAGGCTCGCCGGCCACCTCACGTCCTCGCTCGGGTGGACAAGAACGGCATTACAGAGGACGGCTAGTATTCCGCCAGAGATGGCCGTGACCGAAAAGAAGTACCACGTCGGGTTGGGTCGGGGCGACGTCGGCGACTACGTGCTCGTCCCGGGCGACCCATTCCGCACGCCGTTGATCGCGAAGTATCTGGACGGCGCTCGTGAGGTTGCGTTCAGCCGCGAGTATCGAACCTTCACGGGCAAGCTCGGCGGCACGACGGTGTCCGCGATGTCGACGGGCATGGGCGGCCCGTCCGTCGCCATCGCCATCGAAGAGCTGAACGAGCTCGGAGTGCATACCTTCCTCCGCGTCGGCACGTGCGGTGCGGCGCAGCCCGAGATCAAGATGGGCGACCTCGTCATCGGCCTCGGCGCCGTGCGCACCGAAGGCACGTCGAACGGTTATGTGCCGACCGAATACCCGGCGGTGGCGTCGCTCGACATGACCAACGCTCTCGTCGAGGCGGCCGAGGCGTCGGGCGCGCCGTATCACGTGGGGCTGCTCCGCTCCGTCGACGCGCTCTACTCCGACCTCATGCCCGACAAGATGCCGCGCGCGCACATCCGTGAAGAGCTGGAGATGTGGTCCAAGGCCGGCGTGCTGAGCAACGACATGGAGTCGTCGACGCTCTTCATCGTGGCGCGGCTGCGCAAGCTGCGAGCCGCGACGATCAACCTCTGCGTGGATGAGCTAGGGGCAGGGGAGATCCACCATCTCGATCCCTCGTACATGGATCGCATGCTCAAGGTCGCGGTCGACGCCTTGCGGCGTTTGATCGCGCGCGACGCGCGTGCCGTTAAGCGTCAGTAAGCACCCGCTGGTCGCGGACGGCCTGCGGGGGCTGCGCGACAGCACGACCCAGCCGGATGAGTTTCGGGCCCTCGCGCGCAACGTCATGACCATGCTCCTGTACGAGGCGACCGCCGACCTGCCCGTCAGACGAAGCAAGGTGCAGACCCCACTGGCCGAAGCCGATGCGATAGAGATCGAGGCGGAGGTGGTCGCGATACCGGTGCTCCGCGCCGGCCTTGGCCTGCTGGCGCCGGTGCTGGAGCTTCTGCCTCGCGTCAGTGTTGGGTACATCGGCCTGGAGCGTGACGAGCAGACCGCGGTCGCGCGGATCTACTACAACAAGCTGCCCAGGCTGCAGGGCAAGGTCCCCCTGCTCCTGGATCCGATGCTCGCGACCGGCGGTTCCGCGGCTCAGGCGCTGGACCTGATCAAAGAGGCCGGCGGGCGCGACGCGCGGATGATCTGCATCGTGGCCGCGCCGGAGGGCGTCAAAGTGCTGGAGGAGCGCCACCCGGAGGTCCACATCTACACCGCGGCCCTCGATCAGCGCCTCAACGACCGCGCCTACATCGTGCCCGGCCTGGGCGACTTCGGCGACCGGCTCTTCGGGACCGGCTAATTCGCGGCCTGACGTCACCCGAGCGGAATTCCCGGCTCAATTCCACGCCGTCGGATCCAGCGGTGCGGAATCGAAGGGCGTGCTCCTAGCCGAACTTCGCCTCGTAGGCGGTCTCGTTGCAGCGCCGCAGCTCATCGTCGGTCATGCCGACGCCCGACATCAGCTCGAACTCGCGGCTCAAGGTGGTGGCCGCCACGGTGCGCGAGTCCGTGCTGATCGTGCAGCGCACGCCGCTGCGCACGAGTCGCGGCAGCGGGTGATCCGCGAGCGCGGGGACCGCCTTGCATTTCCAGTTCGCGGTCGGGCACATGTCGAGGACCACGCCCTCGGCGCGCACGCGCTCGACCACTCTAGGGTCGCGTGCACCGATCACGCCGTGCGCGATCCGTTCGACGCCGAGGTCCAGCGCGTCTTCGACGCTTGCGGGTTCGCCGGCCTCCCCGGCATGGCAGGTGAGGTGCAGTCCAGCCGCGCGAGCGGCTTCGAAAGCGGGCCGCTGCGGCGCCGCGGGATAGCGGACCTCGTCACCGGCGAGGTCGAAGCCCACCACGCCGCGCCCGGCGAACCGGCCGGCCTCGCGCGCGAGCGCGACATTCTCATCATGCGAGTGCTGGCGCATCGCGCAGACGATCGCGACCGCGGTGATCGGACCGGAATCGAGCCCGGCGAGCACGGCGCGGATCACGCTGTCGATGGTCAACCCGCGCCGCATGTGAAGACGCGGCGCCCACCGGACCTCGAGGTAGTCGATGTTCTCGGCCGCCGAGTCGAGGCAGAGCTCGAGCGCCGTTCGCTCCAGCGCTTCCTCGGTCTGCATCACGGCGATCGCGTCGTCGAAGTACGCGATGTAGGCGGCCTGGCTCGGGGTATCGGGCGGCGCCACCATGCGCAGCGGCCGGGGAAGGTCGAGATTCAGCCTGCTCGCGAGCTCTTCGGCGGTCGAGGGTCGCACCGCCCCGTCGAGGTGGCAGTGCAGCTCGGCCTTTTTCCAGCCGAGGTAAGGCGACCCGGTCGCTATGTCAGCGAGTAGATGTCGGGCAGCTCGCGATACAGCCCGGCGTAGTCGAGGCCGTAGCCGATCACGAAGCGGTCGGGAATGACAAACCCGGTGAAGTCGATCTTCACCTCGACCTCCCGCCGCGCCGGGCGGTCGAGCAAGCCCGCGAGCCGGATCGACGCCGGGCCCATCCGCTTGATGCGTCGTTCGATCGCGCTCACGGTCATGCCTGAATCGATGATGTCCTCGACCAGGAGCACGTGGCGGCCCACGAGCGGCCCTTCGACCATGTGCGCGAGCCGGAGGCGTCCGTTGCTCGACGTGCCGGTCGGGTAGCTCGAGGCCCGGACGAACTCGAGCTCGGCGGGGATGCTGAGGCTGCGCAGCAGGTCTGCGGCGAAAACAGTCGCGCCTTTCAGGATGACCACCATGACCAACGGGGTGTCGATGTCCGCATACACCTCGGAGATCTGGCGTCCGAGCCGGCGCACGCGGCGCGCGATCTGGGCGGCGGAGATCATCGGCTTGCCGCCGCGCGGCTCCGCCTGCCTGGCGCTGACTTGTCCCGAGGTTTCGACCGGGACGGGCCTGGTGAGGACCTCAGTCATGCCAGTGCAATTTTAAGGGCGTCTCAAACACCGATTGGGTGCCAGACGGTCTTCATTTCCATGAAAGCGGCGATGAGGTAAGGACTTCTCTCCTCCTCTGTGATCTTGATCACACGTTTTACGTTGCCTGCCGCTGATTCCTCGATTGCTTTGATTTCGTCGCTGGTGCATCCGGCGGCGTCGATGGCGTTGATGTCCATGTGCGAGGCGAGCCACGGCAGCAGCTCCTTGCGCTGGCCGCTCAGGATGTTGACCACGCCGGCGGGCACGTCGCTTGTCGCCATCACCTCGGCCAGCGTGAGCGCCGCCAGAGGGTGCGACTCTGCCGCCAGGGCGACGACGACGTTGCCTCCGCACAGCGCCGGCGCGAGCCTGCGGACCAGGCCGGCGAGAGGCGCTTCTTCAGGGGCGATGATCGCCACGACGCCGGTCGGTTCGGGAATGGTGAAGTTGAAGTAGGAGCCGGCGACGGGGTTCACCGTGCCGGTGACCTGGGACAGCTTGTCGGTCCACCCCGCGTACCAGACGAGCGTCTCGACGGCCTGGTCGAGCTCGCGACGCGCCCGGGCTCCGCCGCCGAGCAAGTCAACGAACTGCGACGCGCGGCTGTCGAGCATCTCGGCCGCTCGGTACAGGATCTGTCCCCGGTTCATCGCCGTGCGCGCCGCCCAGCCGGGGAACGCCGTGCGAGCCGCGCGGACCGCGTCGCGCATGTCCTTGCGCGAGCCGCGCGGCACGTTGACCTTCCCGTCGGGCCGGTACGCTCGCCCCGACTCCGAGCGCACGAACTCGCCGTTGACGAAGAGCTTGTAGGTCTTGCGGACGTCCATCAGTTCAGCTCCACGTACGGCAGCAATCCGTGCACGCCGCCCTCGCGGCCGAAACCTGACTCCTTGTAGCCGCCAAAGGGAGAGGTCGGGTCGAAGCGGTTGAACGTGTTCGCCCACACGACACCCGCGCGCATCCGCTCCGCCATCCACAGGATGCGCGAGCCCTTGTCCGTCCAGACGCCGGCGGAAAGTCCGTATGGAGTGTTGTTCGCCTTCTCGACCGCTTCGTTCGGCGTGCGGAACGTCAGCACCGAAAGCACCGGGCCGAAGATCTCCTCGCGCGCAATTCGATAGGACTGCGCGACATTGGTGAACAAAGTCGGTGGAAACCAGAACCCGCGCTCGGGCAGGAGGCACTCGGGCTGGTACAGCTCGGCGCCCTCCTCGACGCCCGACTCGACCAGGCCCTGGATCTTCTCGAGCTGCGCCTTCGAGTTGATCGCGCCGATGTCGGTGTTCTTGTCCAGCGGATCGCCGAGGCGCAGCGTCGAGAGCCTTCGCTTCAGCTTTTCCAGCAGCGGCTCGGCGATCGATTCCTGCACGAGGAGGCGGCTGCCCGCGCAGCAAACGTGCCCCTGGTTGAAATAAATCCCGTTGACGATGCCCTCGACGGCCTGGTCGAGCGGCGCGTCCTCGAAGACGATGTTGGCCGCCTTGCCGCCGAGCTCCAGCGTGAGCCGTTTGCCGGTCCCCGCGATGGCACGCTGGATCAGCTTGCCGACCTCGGTCGACCCGGTGAAGGCGACCTTCTTCACGTCCGGATGCGTGACCAGCAGCGAGCCGGTCTTGCCTGCGCCGGTGATGATGTTGACCACGCCCGGCGGAAGCTCCGCCTGCATGCAGATCTCGGCGAACAACATGGCGGAGAGCGGCGTGGTCTCGGCCGGCTTGAGCACCACCGTGTTGCCCGCCGCGAGCGCCGGCGCGATCTTCCACGCGAGCATCAGCAGCGGGAAGTTCCACGGAATGACCTGGCCGGCGACACCGAGCGGCCGCGGTTTTCGATTGGGGAAGGCCCACTCGAGCTTGTCCGCCCAGCCGGCGTAGTAGAAGAAATGCGCGGCGCTCAGCGGGATGTCGACGTCGCGCGATTCCTTGATCGGCTTGCCGCCGTCCATCGTCTCGACCACCGCCAGCTCGCGCGACCGTTCCTGGAGCAGGCGTGAGATGCGGAACAGGTAGCGGGCGCGGCGGGACGGGGCGAGATGGGCCCACGAATCGAAGGCCTTGCCCGCGGCCTTCACCGCGCGGTCGACGTCGACCTCGTCCGCCTCCACGACCTCGGCCAACTTTTTTTCGGTGGCCGGGTTGATGGTGGGGAAGTGCTTCTTGCTGTGACCGTCCACCATGCGGCCGCCGATGAACAGGCCGTAGCGGGGCTGAATCTTGATGTGGTCGATCGACTCCGGCGCCGGCGCGTACTCGAAGACACCGCCGCCTTCAGCGGCGCGCTTGGCGAGCGCGGCGGATTCCCTCTTGGTGATGGCCATCAGTCGATCGTGAAGTAGTCGCCCGACTGGTAGGCGCCCGTCCGCTCCTTGTCGATCTGCATCAGGACGTCGTTGAGGAGCGTCGAGGCGCCGAGCCTGAGGCGCTCCGGCGCCATCCAGTCGGCGCCCAGCGTCTCGTATGTCACCACAAGGTAAGAAATGGCCTGCTTGGCGGTGCGAATTCCGCCCGCGGCCTTGAAGCCGACGGGGCGGCCGGTCTCGCGGACGAAGTCGCGGATCGCCTCCATCATCACGAGGCTCACCGGAAGCGTGGCCGCGGGCTGGACCTTGCCGGTCGAGGTCTTGATGAAATCCGCGCCGGCCGCCATGGCCAGGATGCTCGCGCGGCGGATCGCGTCGTAGGTCCCCAGCTCGCCCGTCTCGAGGATGACCTTCAGGTGGGCGTCGCCGCACGCTTCTTTGACGGCGACGATCTCGTTGTAGACGCGCTGATAGTCGCCGGCGAGGAACGCGCCGCGGTCGATCACCATGTCGATCTCGTGGGCGCCGGCCCTGACCGCCTGCTCGGTTTCCGCGACCTTGATCGAGGTGAAGCTCTGGCCGGAGGGGAACGCGGTCGCCACCGAGGCGATGCGCACGGTCGTCCCGCGTAGATGCTCCACGCAGTCAGCTATGCGCAGCGGGTAGACGCAGACCGCCGCCACGGACGGGATCGTCGGGTCGCCCGCCATGGGCCTGACCGCCTTGGCGCACATCGCGGCCACCTTTCCGGGCGTGTCGGCGCCCTCCAGCGTGGTCAGGTCCATGCACCGGATGGCCAGGTCGAGAGCCCACAGCTTGGAGGACTTCTTGATCGACCGCTTGGCCAGCGCCGCGGCCCGCTCGCCGGCTCCCACCTCGTCCACGCTGCGCACGCCGCCCATCAGCGACCCGAGGTGCGTCAGCGTCAGGGCGGTCGCCATGTGGCGATTATGCGACGCGAGCGGGACCAGGGCCTCGCGCCAGGTTTCGACGTGTTGGTCGTTACGACATACAACCCTTCGATGCGGCATTGGGGCGGGTCGCAAGACCCGCCCCCTGACATCATCTGAGCCGCATGTTCACGAAACACGCCACCGCCGGCATCTGGCCGGCCCTTCTCGCCCTGGTCGTTGCCTGCACCTCGAGCGTGCCGGCGGCGCCCCTGACGCCGACCCCCTCACCCGTGGCGACGCCGAGCTTCTCCACCCTGCCCGCGCCGCTGCCCGAGCAGCGGATGGAGGCGCCCCTCCCGGCGCCGATCGAGGAGGCGGCGGCCGCGTCCGCGGGCGGAAAGCTGTACGTGATGGGAGGGTTCAACGCAGCGGGCGCGAGCCTTGCCTCGGTGTACGTGTTCGACGGCAGCAGCTGGTCCACGGGTCCCCCTCTTCTTTTACCGGTCGACCATCCGTCCGCGGCCACCCTCGACGGCCGCCTGTACCTGGCCGGAGGCCACTCGAACGGCGCCGACAGCCCGCGCATGTTCCGTCTCGACGTCGACCACTGGACCGAGATGGCGCGGATGCAGTTCCCTCGCGGCGGCCACGCCCTGGTCGCCGCGGAAGGGAAACTCTTCGCGATTGGAGGAAACACCAGTCGCGGCCAAGTCGCGGCGGTCGAGAGCTACGATCCCGCGACCAACGCATGGTCGGCGCAGCCCGCGCTGCCCAGCCCGCGCAACCACGTGTCCGGCTTCGTGGTGAACGGCAGCGCGTGCGTCGCCGGCGGCCGCTACCCGACCACGACGCGCGTGGACTGTCTCGACGTGGCCCGCGGCACGTGGTCTCGGCTGCCCGACCTGCCGCGAGCGACCAGTGGAGCCGGCGCTGTGACCTTCCTCGGCGGCGCGGTCGTCGTGGCCGGTGGCCAGAACGCGGGCGAGACCGCGATCGTCGACCAGTTCACGAGCTACATGCCCGGCAAGGCCTGGTCGACAGGCGAGACGATGCTGGTGCCGCGCCACGGTTTCGAGCTGGCGCTGTTCGGCGGTCGGGCGTGGGCGTGCGGCGGAGGCACCGCGCCCGGCCTGCACCCTGTGGCGACGTGCACGTCACTCGGGAATCTTTCGGCCGTTCAGCGCGGAAAGTAGGCGCACGGTCACCGCCGTTAGAGCGATGATCAGAACCGGCACCCCGTAGTTGAACTCCGGCCACGTCAACCAGGAAACGTCCGTGTTGTAGACCGCCTCGAGCAGCAGGTCGCCGGCCTCGATGATCGCGTAGAAGAGAAGGATCACGATGTTCGCGATCAGGGCGGCCACCGGTATCGGCTCCCGGACGTAGACGAGCAGGGCCGCAAGCGGAACGGCGGCCAGGAACGGGCCGAAGAAATTCACGATGACCTGCCGGGTCACGTCCAGCGGTTGGCTGGGCTGGGCGTGCAGGGACCAGATCGTGAACTCGACGAGTCCGAGGCGCCACGGTCGCGCGATGATCGAGCCCTGGCCTCCGACGGCGTAGATGACCAGGAGGTGCATGACCTCGTGGGCGCCGAAAGCGACGAAGAAGATGAGCACCGACAGGATCAGGACCCGAACCGCCACTCGTAATCCTTAACGCATTACCGCGGGCGGTTTCCACGTAGCGCTATAAATCCTTTCGTGCCGGGGTTGATCGGGGCGATCTGGGAAGCGCTGCAGATGGCCTTCTTCATGTTCTGGGAGGTCCTGTGGCCACTCGCCCTCGGCTTCCTCATCTCCGCGCTGGTCCAGTCCGTCGTTTCGCGTGCGGCCGTGGTCAGCGTCCTCGGCAAGGACGACCTGCGCGGGGTGACGTTCGCCACGCTGCTGGGCGCGGCCAGCTCGTCCTGCTCGTACGCGGCGGTCGCCGTCGCCCGGAGCCTCTTCCGCAAGGGCGCCACCTTCGCGAACGCGATCCTCTTCGAGTTCGCGAGCACCAACCTCGTCTTCGAGCTGGGCCTGGTCCTGCTCGTCCTGCTCGGGTGGCAGTTCCTCGCCGCTGAGTTCGCCGGCGGGCTGCTGATGATCGCCGTCCTCGCCGTCATCTTCAAGTACACGCTGCGCGCTCGCATGGTCGAGGCCGCGCGCGCCCAGGCGGACAAGGGACGCCACGGGCGGATGGAAGGGCACGCCGATATGGACATGGCCGTCACCGACGGTCCGTTCCTCCGCCGGCTTTTCTCAGACCGGGGCTTCACCGCGATCAGTCACTTCTTCTACATGGACGTGGCGAGCGTGGCGCAGGACCTCGTGTTGGGCTTTCTGATCGCCGGCGCGCTCGCCGCCTGGGTGCCCAACAGCTTCTGGCAGACGATCTTCCTGACTCGCGACCCCGCGCTCGCTGGGGTCTGGGGTCCGGTCGTGGGTCCGATCATCGCGCTGCTCAGCTTTGTTTGCTCGGTGGGCAACGTGCCGCTCGCGGTCGTGCTGTGGAATGGCGGCATCAGCTTCGGCGGGGTGATCAGCTTCATCTTCGCCGACCTGCTCATCATCCCGATCCTCGACATCTACCGGAGGTACTACGGCGGGCGGACCAGTCTCTACCTGCTCGGCACGTCGTACGTCGCGATGGTGGCGGCGGGGTTTGTCGTCGGTGGCGCGTTCCAGCTCCTCGGGCTCGTGCCGGCGCACCATTTCGTCGCGGCCTTTCAGACGCGGCCGTCGTGGGACTACACGACGTTCCTCGACCTCGCGTCGCTGGCCCTGGCCCTCGTGCTCGGTTGGCGGTTCGTGCGCACCGGAGGGATGGCGATGCTCAAGGCGATGGAGAACGCTCCGGACATGGGACCTGAGATGGTTCACGATCACCATGAGCACCACCACCACTGAGATGCAGCGCGATTACATCAAGGAATACAGCCAGAGCCTCGGCCGCGACATGGAGATCCTGCATTTTGGTCACAGCGGCCGCCCGTTGATCGTATTTCCGACATCGCAGGGCCGCTTCTACCAGTGGGAGGACTTCGGCCTCGTCGCCGCGCTGAGCGACCTCATCGAGTCGGGCGCCTACCAATTGGTCTGCCTCGACAGCGTCGACGCCGAGTCGTGGTACGCCAGGGACCGTCCGCCGGCCGACCGCGTCCGCCGCCACCTCCAGTACGAGGCCTACGTCCTGGAGGAGGTCCTGCCGCGGGTTCCCGGCTCACCCCTGGCATGCGGGGCTTCCTTCGGTGCGCTGCATGCCGTCTTGCTGGCCGCAAGGCATCCGATGAGGGTGGGCGGGTTCATCGCGCTGAGCGGCGCATACGACACCGGGCGCTGGCTCGACGGCTACGGCGACGACAGCGCGTACTTCACCAACCTCTTCGCCTTCCTGCCAGGACTGACCGACCCGGCGTACCTCGACCCGCTCCGCGCGATGCACCCCAAGGTCATCGCGACCGGCGAGCAGGACCCCAACGTCAACGACTCGCTCAAGGTAGCGCAGCTCCTTCGCGACAAGGGCGTCGACGTGGGGCTCGAAATCTGGCCCGGATGGGCGCACGATTGGCCCTACTGGAAGGACATGATGCGGAGGTACCTCGCCGGCTAGATCATCTTGGGAGGGGAAGGCAGATGGCGGAAACGAAGATCGTCGGACTGCTGGTCGGCCGCGAGAACACCTTCCCGGGCCCGTTCCTGGACGTCGTCAACCAGCGCGGCAAGGCCGACGGAGTCAGCGCGGAGCTGGCGGTCCTTGGCGGAACGCCCGAGATGTTCGAGCCCTATCACGCGGTGCTGGTCGACCGCATCTCGCACGAGGTGCCCTACTACCGGGCGCATCTCAAGAGCGCGGTCCTGCTGGGCACCACGGTGATCAACGACCCGTTCTGGTGGGGGGCGGACGAGAAGTTCTTCGAGTGCACGCTCGCCCGCCGGCTCGGTGTCGCCGTGCCGAAGACGGTCGTGCTGCCGAACAAGCAGTACATACCGGACATCGACCACGTGCGCTCGCTGCGCAACCTGCAGTTTCCGCTGGACTGGGAGCACATCGTTTCCTACACGGGCCTGCCTGCAGTCCTGAAGCCCAACACCGGCGGCGGCTGGAAGGACGTGTTCATCGTCAAGTCTCTCGAAGAGCTGATCACCGCCTACGACCAGACCGGCCTGAAAACCATGATCCTCCAGGAGTTCATCGACTGGGACGACTACGTCCGGTGCCTCTGCATCGGCCGCAAGAACATCCTGCCGATCCGCTACAACCCGCGGGCACCGTTTGAGGAGCGCTACCAGATTTCGCACCCCGTCGAGGGCCCGCTCCGCGAGCAGGCGATCAACGACGCGACAACCCTCGTCGAGGCCCTCGGCTACGACATGGACACGGTCGAGTTCGCGGTCAAGGACGGCGTGCTCTACGCCATCGACTTCCTGAACCCGGCCCCGGACTTCGACAACTTCTCGATCAAGGAGGACAACTTCCGCTGGGTGCTGGAGAAGATGGCCGACCTCGTCATCGCGTACGCCAAGGGCGAGGCGAAGCCGCCCTGGCGGGACGAGCACCGCTGGTGGAAGCACGTGCCATCGAGCACGGCGCGGAACCCCGTCGAAGCCTGAAGGACGGGGCTTGCCCGAAAGATCCGCGTTGAAGGACCCCATCGCGACGTATCATGCTCTCCTCGAGGACGAGCACCTGGCCGCCGCGAGCGCCGGCGTGCTGGCCGAAGGCCAGCGCGAGCGCCACCTCATGTTCGGCGAGCGTCCGCTGTGTGTCGCCATGCGCCCGCAGATGCTCACGCGCGAGCGCTATGAGCAGGCGGTGGCGGCCGCCGAGGGCGTGTACTCGGCGTTGGCGGCTTTGGAACGCGCGGTGCTGCAGGACGCGGAGCTCCGCGCGGAGCTCGGCCTGGAGGCGGAGGAGGAACGCCTCGCCATGGTCGACCCCGGCTTCAAGTCGTCATCGCCCTCGGTACGGCTCGACAGCTTCTTCGCCGACGAGGTGCGGTTCGTCGAGTACAACGCGGAGTCGCCGGCCGGGATGGCCTACAGCGACAACCTGGCCGCCATCTTTTCCGGGATGCCCGTGATGAAGGCCTTCCGCAAGGCGTTTCGAGGAAGGTTCCTGTCCACCCGAGGACGGCAGCTGGCGGCAATGCTGCGCGCGTTTCGCCAGTGGGGCCGCGGAGCCACCGCGGCCATCGCCATCGTCGACTGGGAAGGCCTCCCGACCGCGCCTGAGTTCGAGATGTTCAAGGCGTTCTTCGAGGCGAAAGGCGTCAAGACGGTGATCTGCGACCCTCGCTCTCTCGAGTTTCGGGTTGGGAGGCTGTACGCCCACGGCGTCGCGGTGAACATCGTCTACCGCCGGGTGTTGACCAGCGAGCTGCTCACTCGAGGCGACGAGACGCGGGCGCTGCGCGACGCGTACCTGGCCGGCGCCGTATGCGTGGTCAACAGCTTTCGCGCCAAGCTGCTGCACAAGAAGATGAGCCTGGCCCTCCTGTCCGACGATCGCTACGAGCGCCTGTACACCCCGGCCCAGCGCGCGGCGATCCGCCGCCACATCCCGTGGACCCGGCGGGTGCGCCCGGAGCTCGCCGAGGACATCGCGCGCCGCCGCGAGACGCTGGTCCTGAAGCCGAATGACGAGTACGGCGGCAAGGGAGTAGTCCTGGGCTGGACGGTCAGCCAGGCCGAGTGGGAGGCGGCGATCGGGGTGGCGACGACGCAGTGTTACGTCGTGCAGGAAGCGGTCGAGGTCCCGCGCGTGTCGTTCCCGATCGCCCTGGACGGCGTTCGCTATCTCGACCTCGCGGTCGACCTCGACCCCTACCTGTTCGACGGCCGGGCGATGGGCTTCATGACGCGGGTCTCGGCGGCCGCGCTGTTGAACGTGACGGCCGGAGCGGGCAGCGTCGTGCCAACATTCGTCGTCGAGGGGCCGGCATGAACCAGGACGGGCTGCTGACGATCGGGGTCGAGGAGGAGTACCAGATCATCGACTCCTCGGGCGAGCTCCACTCGCACATCGACACCCTGCTCGCGGCCGCCGCGCCGCGGCTGGGCGACAGGGTGAAGCGCGAGATGATGCAATCGGTGGTCGAGGTCGGCACGACCATCTGCAGGGACGTGAGCGAGGCGCGTGACCAATTGGGCGAGATGCGGGGGACGCTGGCCGAGCTGCTCCGGCCCGAAGGCCTTCGCATCGCCTGCGCCGGGACACATCCCATCTCACGCTGGAACGACCAGCGCATCACCGACCACGACCGCTACAAGATGCTCGAGGAGGAGCTCCAGGACGTCGTCCGGTCGCTGGTGATCTTCGGGCTGCACGTCCATGTGGCGATCCCGGACCCCGAGCACCGCATCGAGGTGCTCAACGAAGCGCGCTACTTCCTCCCCCACCTGCTGGCTCTGAGCACCTCGAGCCCCTTCTGGATGGGACGCAACACCGGGCTCAAGTCGTACCGCAGCGTCGTCTGGTCGAACTTCCCACGCACCGGGATCCCGCCCGACCTCAGCTCGTACGACGAGTACGAGAACTACGTCCAGCTGCTGGTCAAGACCGGCTCGATCGACAACGGCAAGAAAATCTGGTGGGACCTTCGCGCGCACCCCACCTTTCCCACGCTCGAGTTCCGTGTCTGCGACATGCCGACGCGGCTGGACGAGACCATCTGCCTGGCCGCCCTCACCCAGGCCATCTGCGCCAAGCTGCTGAAGCTGCGCTCGGGCAACCTGGGCTTTCGCAAGTACATGCCCGCGCTGATCGCGGAGAACAAGTGGCGGGCGATCCGCTACGGAATCGACGGCAAGCTGATCGATTTCGGCAAGCAGGCCGAGGTGCCGATGCGGGACCTGGCCCTCGAGCTGCTCGATTTCGTGGACGACGTGGTCGACGAGCTTAGCTCGCGTTCGGCGGTCGAATACACGCACACGATCCTGGCCGGGGGCACGAGCGCCGACAGGCAGCTCGCGGTGTTTCGCAAGACGGGTGACACGCGCGCGGTCGTGGAGCTGCTCGCCGAGGAGTCCATGCCGGGCTTCGCCAGCAGCGCGAGGGCCGCGGCCGCGTCCTGACATGGTGCTGCGGCAAATGGTTTCGCCCCGGATTGCATCCGCGGGCGCGGGGGCGTCGGCGGTGGCCGCCGCCTTCGCGGGTGCGCTCGCAAGCAATGCCTATTACGGCAATCCATGGTTTCACCTGGGAGAAGCGCCTCGAAACCTGTTCCTCCTGAGCATCGTCTTTGCGCTGCCGGTGGCCGTGCTCAGCGGCTGGCGTTGGAACAGATTTGCCGCGGGTCAGGATCGGCTCATCGCGGGCGCCGTGCTGGCCTTTCTGTGCATGCTCCTCGCCACCGCTGCCGCGTTTCTGGAGCCTGCGTTCGATCAAATGTTGGTCAGCCTCGGTGGCATGCCTGCCTTCGAGCCGCCGCGCTGGGCGCTCGACATGCTGGATTGGGCCGCGTGGCTGGGAGCGCTTGCCTCGGTCACCGCCCTGGCCGCAGTCGTGGTGCTGGCCAAGCTCCGGCGCCGGGACGAGGTGATTCGGCTGCCCTGAGCGCGGAATCAAACCCATACGGCCACCGGTTCCTCGTGTCATGGCCAGTGCAGGGGAACTGATCCGCGAGGCAGTCACGTCGTGGCCCGGAGTGACGGAGACCACCCATCGTTTCGGCGGCACCGAGTACCTCTACGGCAAGAAGGAGATCGGCCATGTCCATGGGGACCGTCTGGCCGACCTTCCCCTGCCGCGCGACCTCCACGACCGAGTGATCGCCGCGGGCAGGGCGCAGCCGCACCACGTGCTGCCCGAGACCGGATGGGTCAGCGTGTGGATCGAGGGACCGCAGGACGCCGCGGGTGTGATCGAGGGCGGATCCTGCGGGTGGGTCCGCTGCTCGGCCCAAACGCCCTGATCACGGTCCGCGGCCGTAAGACGGGCGAGCCCAGGACGACCCCGGTCGCGCTGGTCCAGCTCGACGGCAGACAGTGGGTCATCGGGACGTTCGGCGAGGTCAACTGGGTCCGCAACCTTCGGGAGTCAGGCGAGGCGACCCTGACCATCGGCAAGCGGCAGGAAACTGTCAAAGCCAATGAGCTGAGTCCTGACGGCGCCACGGAGTTCTTCCGCGACCGCCTCGGGCCGTATGTCCGCCGCATTCCGGTCGGTCGCCTCCTGCTCGGCGTGCTGGGAGCCCGCGAGATACTCGACGACCCGGCGGCCGCCGCCGCCCAGCGGCCAGTCTTCGAGCTCCACGCCGCCCGACCCGCCGCCTGAGCTCAGCGCGGGCGCGGGCTTAGGGCCTTCTGGTAGCGCTCTACGGAGCGGCTGAATGCAACCTTGGCGTCCGTCGACACATTGCGGTCCCACCATGCGCCATAGATCCGGTCGAAGGCATAGGGTTCCAGCGCCGACGCGATGCGATCGATCTCCGACGCCCGGAGCGGGATGTAGTTGGGAAAGCTGTACATGAAGCTGACCCACCGCCGGTCCTGTGCGACCTGCACGATGTCCCCGGCGAGCAATGCGCCCCGCCCGTCTGCCCCAGCGGGCCAGTGCAGGACGGTGCCTCCATCGAAGTGCCCGCCGGCGCGGATCAGCGTCATGCCGTCCCAGAGCGCCCTGGTCTCCCCGCTCCACCGCTCGACCCTGGGGTCCGGCCGCATCACCCATCGGCGATCGGCCGCGTGAACATAAACGGGCGCGTCGAAGGATCGACCCCACTCGACCATCGAGGAGTAGTAGTGCGGATGCGAGATCGCGATGGCGCGCACCCCGCCGAGCTTGCGCAGCTCATCCACCGTGGCGTCGTCGATCAGGGTGATGCAGTCCCACAACACGTTGCCTCCGGGGGAGCGGACGAGGAGCGCCCGCTGGCCGATGGCGAACGACGGCGTCGTGCCGATCCCGGTCAGGCCGAGGTCGTCGCGGAGCTCGTTGCGATGATCTTTACGAAGTTCGTCGAGCGTCGTCCACTGCTGGCCCGGCCACCCGACGTACTGGCGATCGTCTTCGCATATGTCGCACCGCGCGGGTGGTGCGGTGCTCGGTGGGTACTGAACGCCGCAAGCGGCGCAAATGTAGCCCGTGGCATCGCTGCTCACGGCGTAAGTGTGCTGCCTAGCGGTTAGGGCACCACAGCTTGTGCGTGCTGCGCTGTCCGCACGACCAGCACAGGTCTGTGTCTTTTCCGGAGTTCACGATCCCCTGCCACGGCTGCAATACGTAAACCGCGCCGAGGACGAAGGCGGCCAAGATTGTCTGGATCACGACCGATACAACGGCGTTCACGCCCCAAATGTTCCGACGCACTGCGTCAATCGTCAAGTCCTGTCAATAGGCTATGTACAACGTCGAGTGGCTAGGCGAGGTTCTTCTCGAACCAGTGGTGCGCGTATGGCTCTGAGTTGAAGGCGCCCACCTCGCGGTATCCGGTGCTGCGATAGAGCTGGATCGCCTCTGTCAGCGATCGGTTCGTCTCGAGACGCACCGCCTTCGCGCCGGCTTTGCGGGCGTGATCTTCGAGCTCCTCGAGGAGCCGACGGCCCAGGCCGAGGCCGCGCGCATTCGGCGCCACCCACATGCGCTTGAGCTCGGCGGGCGCCTCGGGATGAAACTTCAGGGCTCCGCAGCCGACCGCCCGCCCATCCAGGCGGGCGATGAGCAGGGCGCCCGCGGGCGGGGTCAATTCGTCAGCTTCCGCTGAGATGCTCAGCGCGGGGTCGAAGCCGGCATCGAAGCGCGCATCGAGCTCCGCGAAATACTGGTCGATGCACCAGCGGGCGTCGGGCGTGTTCGGGTCCTCGACCGTCACGCTCACCGCCGCTTCGCTCATGCCCTGAGATCCAAGGATGGTGGAATGTTCTGCTGCCCCCGCACAGTTCGATTGTCAAACTCCCTGGAGGACAGATCCGAGTGCCAACATACCGCGCGAGCTCCGACACCGTCGTCTGCACGCTGACCCAGGACGAGCTGCGCGACACGCGATATGCGTGGCAGAAGCTGTTCCGGACCGCGCTCATCTCACGAGACGAGATTCCCGGAGGAATCCGTCTTGTCGTCAACGAGGGCAGCGCCGTCGCCTTGCGTCAGCTGATCGAGATCGAGCGCGACTGCTGCCAGTGGATCAACTTCGACCTGGACGGCTCGACCGTCTCGATGACCGCCGATGGAGCGGGCGCCTCGGCCATACGGCAGATGTGGGTGGTCGACGCGCTGTAAGCGCCGACCGAAGGACTTGAGCCCTCGGATGGCTCGCTCGAGGGCATCCTGGGCGTCACCCTCGGCGCTCGAGGAGTCGGCGGAGATGAGCTGGGCGAACTTGTAGACGCGCCCCGCATACGTTTGGCACAGACCGTCGGCGGTCAGCGACATGGTCGCCGCGGCTGATTCCCGGTGGTCCACAGGCACCCCGACGGCGGCGTCCTCCACAAGACGTCTACTGAGGGGGGAGGGGGAATCTATCGGTGCCACCATCAGGACCTCACGGTGGGCACATGATGGTGCTCAGTTCGCTGTAAAGGGGGCTCGCTTGTCTCGCGCGTTCGGTCACACTCCCTGGGTGATCGCCAGGGAAGAGAGGGTGCTGCGAGAGGTCTTCGGGCTGGACGCTTTTCGTCCCGGCCAGGCCGAGGTCGTGGCCGCGATGCTCGCCGGACGCGACGTCCTCTCAGTCGCACCGACCGGGTCCGGCAAGAGCATCAGCTACTGGGTCCCGGCTGTCGTCGACGGCGGTCTGACCATGGTCGTTTCGCCACTCATCGCCCTCATGAAAGATCAAGTCGACCGCCTCCTCGAGCGCGGGGTCGCCGCGACGTTCATCAACTCATCGGTGGAGCGGCCCGAGCAGGTCGACCGGCTGCGCAAGGCGATCGACGGCGAGTACCGGCTGCTTTTCCTGGCGCCCGAACGGCTTGCGCGTCCCGGTTTCATCGAGCGTCTTGCCGAGCTTCGAATTCGCCGGGTCGTGGTCGACGAGGCGCACTGCATATCCACGTGGGGCCATGACTTCCGGCCCGATTACCGTCTTTTGAGCGCGGCGATCCTGGCGTGCGGGCGGCCACCTGTCGCCGGATTCACGGCAACGGCGACGCCGCAGGTTCGAGCGGATATCGCGCGCTCGCTCGACATGAAGGATCCCTTCATCTCGGTCACCGGATTCAACAGGCCCACGCTGAAGCTTTCAGTGGTCCGCTGCCGCGGCGAGCGCGCCAAGCGCGAAGAGCTGCGGCGCCTGCTTCCCGATTCCGCGCAGCGGGCGCTCGTCTACGTGGGCACGGTGGCGGCGGCCGAGGAGGTGGCCGGCGAGCTCGGCGCTCCTTGCTACCACGGTCGTCAGGACGCCGCGGTGCGCCGCCGCATTCAGGAGGACTTCACCCAGGGACGCACCAGGGTGGTCGTTGCGACCTCGGCGTTCGGCATGGGCGTCGACATCGCCGACATCCGGCGCGTGATCCACTATCACCTGCCGGGCAGCCTGGAGGCCTACTACCAGGAAGCTGGCCGGGCGGGCCGCGACGGGCAGCCGGCGGAATGCACCCTCCTGTACAGCCCGGCGGACCGCGAGCTGCAGAGCTTCTTCATCGAGCAATCCGGTCTCGAGGAGGGGTCGCCGCAGAAGGAGCATGCGTACGCGCGGCTGGCGCAGATGATGGCGTACGCCGAGATGCGCGAGTGCAGACATGCGCGAATCGCGGATTACTTCGGCGAGACGGGTGTGGCGCGCCGGTGCGGCGCCTGCGACAACTGTCTCGCCGCGCGGCCACCGGACGAGCCGGTTCCGTTGGAGGCCGTCACTGCCGGGCTCGCGGCGGTCTCTCGATTCAGCGGACAGATCGGGATGGCCAACGTGGCCGCGGTGCTCGGCGGGCGCCGGACACGATGGTCGACCGCACAACCTTGGGTGCAAGAGCTGCCGTTCCACGGCGCGCTGAATCGATGGAGCGACGAGCGGGTCAGGCAGCTGCTGGCCGAGCTGGTGAGCGCAGGCATGGCGAGGCAGAGCTCGGGGGAGTATCCGGTCATCGAGCTGACGCCGGCGGGCCGGGAGGCGGTGCTCCATGGCAGGCTGCCTCAATTGATGCTGCCGGCAGAGGCGTCGCGCCCCGGCACTCGGGCCACCGCGAGCTCTGATGCCCCGGTCGAGACCGTGGACCGCCTCAGGCGATGGCGCCTGGAAACCGCCCGCGCCGCCGGCCTTCCGGCGTACGTGATCTTCCACGACTCAACCCTCAACGCGATCGCGGTCGCTCAACCCGCGACGCTGGCGGAGCTGCTGCGTGTTCCCGGCGTGGGCGATTCGAAGCTGCGCAAGTACGGCGACGAGGTGCTGGAGGTGCTGCGAACGGCACCGGTTTGACAGGACGAGGTTGATGGCGGGACCCTTCATCTTCATCGCTACCAATAATCGAGCAGTAGCGACGCTCCCTGATCATTGAGGGACTGCCCATTAGCTGGATCCCTCACGGGACACCTGCCCCTCTGCCCACAGAACGCCGTGAGGTCGCTCGATGATGCGGCGGACACTGGCGGGTGTCTTACTTCGTCTGCCGCAGGCAGCCGTGTAGGTGTCGCAGTCAGCTCGTTGAGCTTTCGCATCGCGCTGCGGATGGTGATCTTCTTGTACATGGGCGTGCCGACGATTCTGTTCATCTGGCTCCTGCCCACGTTGTCGCGATCGACGCGCCAGACCACAGCCTCGGGCGTGTACCTGAGCTCATCGACGCCGGGTCCGATGCTCGGGTCGAGAAGATAACGTTGCCGGAGTTGATGTAGGTCCGTACATCTGACAGACCGAGGGCGACGAGGACCTCTTTGATGGCTGCCATCGAGACGATTTCCCTTGCCCCCGACGTTCACGCCCCTCAGAAAAGCGACGTAGGTCATCGACGCTGAGTTTGACTGCAATCAAACACGACAGTCGTACACATCTGATGGTGCTCGCGCAGGGAGTCGAACCCTGAACCTTGGGATTAAGAGTCCCCTGCTCTGCCAGTTGAGCTACGCGAGCACGTTCGAAGGGGTCGCCTGTCGATTCTAAGGGTCTCGCGTTGTTAACAGCCCGGGTTCCCTTTGACGACCGCGGGCATTAGTTTCCCCCAGTGCCCGCCCGCGTCCCGCTCGATGTCGACCTCGAGGACAAGCTTCTTTACGGGCTGACTCCGATGCGTCTCGCCTACATCGTTGTCGCGCTCCTCGCGGCATTCTCAGTCTGGTCGAGCCACTGGTCGCAGACGCCGATCCGCGCGCTCGCGGCCATCCTGATCTTTGCGGTCGGCGCGTTCGCCGCCTGGGGTCGCTGGCGCGGAAGGCCGGTCGATGGCTGGGTCATCGACCTCTCCATCTTCGTCCTGGCCAACTACCGCTTGGCCCGGCGACGACCCACGACCGTATCGCGTTGATCACGCTCGCGCGGCGCGACGCAAGAGCATGCTGGGATGGCGCCGACGACGTCGCGATCCTCGCAACCGCACCGCTCGGATTCGCCGGCTCGGCCGAGGACGACCGGCGCAGGTGGCTCAACGCCTTCCGCCGCCTCCTCGATGGCCTTGACGCCCCGCTCCAGGTTGTCATCGACGTCCAACCCGGTTGCGGAGACTCGGCTTCGAACAACAGCGCGATGCCCAGCGACCTCGAGGACATGCGAGGCACCGACATGTCCTTTGTCGAAGAGCTCAGGCGATCCCCGGCGGCGCATCGCTTCACGACATTTGTGGTGACTGGGGACAAGCACGCGGCACGCCTGGAAGCTGGGCTGCAGGAGATGGGCATCGCGCTGGGGTTTGCGGCGCCGGTGCAGCTGCCTATCTACGGTCAGGAGGTCGCCGGCTCTTTCCGCCATCGGCGTGGTTTCAGCCGCACCTGGTACATGCACCGCCTGCCCGGCACGGAGCTAGAGGCGGGCTGGCTCTTCCGTCTCTTGCCGCCAGGCCTCGCCCTGACGCTCGCCTGGCATGCCGTTCCACTGCCAGCCGACTGGATCGTGGGTTATCTGCAGCGTCAGCTGATCAACATGCGCGCCAACCAGATCGTCCAATCGACGACGGGCACGTCCGACCCGTCGCTCGACGGGGCCCTCCCAAATGCCGAGGACCTCCAGCGACGCTTGGCCTCGAGCCAGGACAAGGCCTTCTACGTTTCGATGTACCTCGCGTTGACTGCTCCAACACGCACACAGCTCGAGCTGGGCTCGCGTCGTGTCGAGTCGGCCGCAAGGGGGATCCTTTGCGACCTCCAGCCTTGCATGTTCCGCATGCTGGACGGCTACCTCGCCACCCAGCCGGGAGGCCCCGACAGGCTCCAGCGCAAACGCGTCATCGACACGACAGCGCTAGTCACCTTCTTTCCGTGGCACGAGCCCGACCTCCAGGCGCACGGGGGACTCGTCATCGGCCGCAACCGCAACACCGGCGCGCCCGTCCTCGTCGATCCCTTCGACCAGCATAGTTACGCCAACGCGAACATTGGCGTGTTCGGCCACTCGGGCGCGGGAAAGACGTACCTGCTGTCGACGATCGCGATGGGCGCTCTGGGCCTTGGGGTCCAGGTCTACGTCATCGATCCGGAACACGAATACGGCGGACTCGCGAAACAGCTTGGCGGCGTCGAGGTCCAGCTCGCCCTTGGATCGGGTCACGCGTTGAACGTGCTGGATCTCCGTCCTTCGGACCGACGCGACGAGGCCTGGCTCGGTCCGGCAGCCGCAGATGCACTGGAGCTGTGCGCGTGCATTTGCGGCGGACTCGACGAATCCGAGCGCGCCGTGGTCGAGGCTGCGGTGCGCGAAGCGTACTCAGACGTCGCGGAGCCTCTGCTGCGAGACGTAGCGGAGCGCGTGCCGGCGGGTTCGCGCGCGGCGATGGTGCTTCGGCGCTGGGTCAGCGGCAGCCTCGGCCAGATGTTCAGCTCGCCGACCAACGTGGACCTCGAGGCACCCATTGTCGTATTCGGAATGCGCGAGCTTCGCGACGAGATGGTCGGACCCGTTCACTTCCTGCTCGCCGAGGCCCTGTGGACGCGCATCAAGCGAAAGGATCGCCGGCGCATGCTCGTGATCGACGAGCTCGGCCTTCTGTTCGAAGACGCCACGATCCGGCGCTTCGTGGTCGGCCTCGCCCGGCGGATCCGCAAGTACGACGGCTCCCTGGTCTTCGCGACTCAGAATCCGGGCGACCTGCTGAGCTCCGAGCAAGGTGCGGTCGTCGCGACGAACCCCGCCATCCAGTTCTTCGGGGCCCAGCGTCCTGGGGAAGCCGCCCGGTTGCAAGACGCCTTCGGCCTGAGCTCAACTCAGCGCGCCTTCCTCGAGACCGGCCGGCGCGGCGACTTCATGCTGGCTGCCGGATCCGATCGGCTCGCGATCGCGGTCCAGGCTCCGCCCTGGCAGGAGGAAATGATGCGCCGCGCCCGACGCGCTTCCCGACCCCCGCCCTGATCGGTAGTCTTGTCGAAATGTCGCGGGTCCTCCACTACCGCCTGTACGGTCTGCCTGAGCACCAATTGGAACGCATCCATGAGCAGTTCGAGGCACTCGCCGGCGCCCGCGCCTGGCGTTGCGGCCAGCCCTGGATCGCCAGCGGACAGTCGCGCGGACTGTTCGAGATGGAGTACTTCCGCCACCTCAAAAAGGACGAGGGTCCGCGACTGAGCGCCGCCGGCTTCGTGAAGATGACAGGCGACGAGACCGACGCCCTGATCATCACCATCTTCGTGAGGGACCTCAGCGCTGAATACCGGGTTTGGGCATCGATTCGAGACCAGGACCATCCACTGGCCAAGCTCCGGAAGCTCGAATTCGAATCCGGACGCTTACCTGGCGGCCAGTCGCTCGAGGACGTGCTGGCCAAGCGACCGGTCATCAAGAAGGTGGAAGGCGAGCGGATCTTCTTCTATCCGCCCACCTTCCGGTTGCACTCCCAGGGCCCGCCCAGCCCGGAATGGGCGTACGCCTTGTGCGGCATCCGTGCCTACGCGCCGACGCTGCTCGAGGCGGAGCAGGAAGCGCTGAAGATCCTGCGGGGGTTTGGCCACCTTGGCGCCTAGCGGCGCCCCGACCATCGATTTCGTCCAGTCGGCCGACGGAACAAAGCTCGCTTTCCGGAAATGGCCCATCGCCAACGCAAGCCTCACGCTGGCGGTGCTGCACGGTCTCGGCGAGCACAGCGGCCGCTACGAGCGATTCGCTTGGGGCATGGCGCCCTTCGGCGTGGAGACGTATGCGGTCGACCTGCGCGGTCATGGCGACAGCGCCGGCCAGAAAGGTCACGTCGACTCGTGGTCGCAGTGGATCGACGATGCCGCGGCGTTCTTCAGCCATGTCGAATCCCAGGTGTCGGGCGAGGTGGTGCCCCTCGGCCACTCGTTCGGCGGCGCGGTCATGCTCAGCGCCGTGCTTGCGGGCAGGGTTCCTCACGCACGCCGATTCGTCCTGTCGAGTCCAGCCCTGAAGCTGAAAGTCGCGGTCCCCTCCTGGAAAGCAAGTCTCGGCAAGATGACATCGCGACTCGCGCCGCGGCTGACCATGAACAATGAGGTCGATGCCAGGACGATCTCCCGAATTCCCGAAGTCGTCGAGGCCTACCGCACCGACCCGCTCGTCCACAGCAAGATCTCGAGCCGCATGTTCACCGAGTGGCAGCGAGCGGCCGAAGACGATCTCGCGCGAGCGGGCGAGATCAAGATTCCATTCCTGATCGTCGCCGGCTCCGACGACGCGCTGGTCGATCCGGAAGGCAGCCGCCGGCTCCACGACCGGGCTCCGACCAGCGAGCTGCACATTTTCGAGGGCCGCTACCATGAGCTCTTCAACGACCGCGGCAACGAGGAGGTCTTTGCGTTGATTGGTCGGTGGCTCGGCAAGTGATGGCCGCCGCTCTTCTCGTGTCGAGGCTCAATCTCGATCCGGGCTCGCTTCTCGCCTGGCTCGTCGTCGGGCTGATCGCCGGTGCGATCGCATCAAGAGTCGTCGCGGGCCGCGGGTTCGGCTGCCTGGCGGACATCGTGGTCGGGGTCGCCGGCGCGCTGATCGGCGGCTACCTGCTGGGCGCCGTCTTTGGCGTCTCAGGCACCGTTGGATTCTTTGGCAGCATCATCGTCGCCTTTCTCGGCGCCGCCGTTCTGCTTGCCCTGTTGAAGCTGCTGTCGGGCGGGCGCCTCTGACCTGACGGCCGCAGCTCAGCTTGCGGCCGCCCTGACCTCTTCCCGCGCTGCCGGCTCCGCCGCGGCGGGCAGCTGTCTGCGCCTGATGAACAAGGTAGTCAGCGCGGTGCACGCAAGAAAGATGATGGGCACGATGAAGGTTGCCTTCATCGCGTCGATGTAGCCGAGGACGAATACGTCGTGTGCGATGGCTGCGATTCGCTGAGCCACCGCCGGCGGAACGTTGCTCGGCAGAGTGGTTCCGCTCTGGCCGGTGCCGATCTCAAATCCCTTCGACGAGATGTTGCTGAACGCAGCCACGAACTGATCCCTGAACGAGGGCGGTATCTGAGACGAGTGGCTGACGGCCTGATCGTGAAGGCTCGTCGCGAGGTGGTTCTGGAGCAGCGCGCCGACGACGGCACTGCCGATCACAGCGCCGAGCTGGCGGATTGTGTTCAGCACAGCCGATGCTGAGCCCGCGATCCTCGGCTCAATGTTGCGCATGGCCACGGTGGTCATGGGGGCGAATGTCATGCCCATACCGAGCCCGGCCACGATGGCCGGCGCCAGAAAGTTGATCCACGTCGAGTCTGGAGCTGCCACGAACGCGATCGAGCCCATCCCGATCGTGAACAGGGTGATTCCCGCCATCAGGATGTACTTGCCGCCGATGCGATCAGCCAGGCGTCCGGCGAACGGCGCCGTGACCATCGACGCAAGCGACATCGGCGCCATGGTCAGTCCGGCGACTAGGGCGGAGAAGCCGCGCGCCGACTGAAGGTAGATCGTGAAGGGCAGAAACATGCTCAGCATGCCGAAGCTGATCGCGGCGGCGATCCAGTTCGCGACCGCGAAGTTGCGGTCGCGAAACAGTGACAGAGGCAGCAGCGGCTCGGATTGAAACCGCTCCCACAGGATGAACAGCACGATAAGCACTGCGCCCGCGCCGATGACCTCGGGAATCGTGATCGGATAGGACTCGATCTGGCCCCAGCTGTAGCGCTGGCCCTCGATGAGGCCGAACACGATGGCGAAGAGCCCGGCGGTCGCCACGACAATGCCGACGATGTCCCAGCCGTGGTGCCTGCCCGGCCGGATGTCCGGGATGATGGCGAACGTCGCGATCAGGGCCGCGACGCCGATCGGCACGTTGATGAAGAAGATCCAGCGCCAGCTGATGTAGGTGATGATCGCCCCACCCACGGTCGGTCCGGCGACCGTCGCCAGGCCCGCCACGCCACCCCAGATTCCGAACGCGGCCCCACGGCGCTCGGGCGGAAAGATCGACGTCAGGATGGCAAGCGTCTGCGGGGTGAGCAGTGCGCCGCCGATTCCCTGCAGGATGCGGGCGAGGATCAGCTCGGTGACGTTCTGCGAGACACCGCACAGGGCTGACGCGCCGGTGAAGATGAAGAGTCCGATCGCAAAGAGGGTGCGCTGGCCGTAGAGGTCGCCCAGTCGACCCGCGGTGATCAGGAGCACCGCGTAGACCAGGATGTACGAGTTCAGCACCCACAGGATCTGGTCGAGCGTGGTGTTCAGACCGCCGTTTGTCTTGGCGCTCATGGCGGGAATCGCCACGTTGACGATCGTGGTGTCGAGCAGGATCATGAAAAACCCCGTCGTCAAAACCAGCAGCACGAGCCATGGGTTAGTGCGTGCTTGAGCCATGTGTCCTCCTCAACCTTTCACTATCGGCGTGGATTCCGACCTTCCACTCCAGCCTTCCGTCCGCGATCTCCTCCTCCAGGCTGCTCACCCACTTACGCTCGAATTCGACCATCGCGATCTTGTGCTCGAGCTCGACGAGGGACAGTCGGGTGACGCCGTCGGCGCGCAGCTGAGCCATGATCCCCCGCAACTTTTCTGCCTTCGCTGCAAGCGATGCACCCCGTTCTGTGAGTCGCTCCGCCGCCTGTGCGGCGGGCAGGTGGTGCATGAACATCAGGCCGGCGGCGAAGTGGGGGTACTCGCGCCGCGGCCGGGCGAGGATCTCACTGACCACCTGGACCAGCATCTCGCGACCCGACGGCGTCAACTTGTAGATGGTCCGTTCCGGGCGGCGGCCTTCCTTCTCGCGCTCGGCGGGAACGATCCAGCCGTTGCGCTCCAGGGCCTCCACCGTGTGGTAGAGCGAGCCGAAGTTCAGGCGGATGAACTCGTCCTGGTGGCGCTCCCGCATCGTCGAGGCGAGCTCGTAGGGGTGCATAGGCCGCTCGTCGAGCAGCTCGAGGATGGAGAGCGCAAGAGGCGAGATCTCGGTGGCGGCTGAAGGTTCCTCGGACATATCCCTGATGGAATATACCGAAACACATATTCCTCGTCAACTACTCGGACCGGGACATCTTAACCCGAAAATAGCCAGCTCAGGCTGATACCTCCTCTAGCGTGACGACGTAGCCGAGGGCTTGGAGACGGCGCACAGCACGGTGCGTGATTCGCTGACGGTCGAGCTCGTCGAAGTGGTTGGGG